>OKWQ01000267.1_pt1 | contig 22936 bp, 20 predicted proteins | sample 1607071 | NCBI WGS metagenome assembly OKWQ01 (sample SAMN07501039, study PRJEB24779) | human gut metagenome
AAGCGAAGTCTGGCGTCGAAACCATTTATGCCTCACTTTGATATAAATTATATCATATCTAAACAGGGAAAGAAATCTTATGATTTCTTTCCCTGTTTGATTGTTATAACTTAAAACTTTTCCCAATCAAAAGCTTCAATAGTTTCTCTTAGCTTACAATCAATATCTCGTACCCACTTAATAAACGGTTGTCCTTTATTTTCATCCCAAGATGCTAACACAGGTTCGATACCAATATGAATCAAAGTATTTTCATAATAGTTGCCATGTCGAGGTCTAATGACACATTGATTATAAGCACTACTTAATGTCTCCAATTCATTCAAAATGGTTTCATTAATCATAGTATTAAGTTGAGCATATACCTTTTTACGTAATACCTTTCCAGCTTCGCTTGAGTCATTATTATAATATCGCAGTGATAGATATAGCCCTTTCGAGTCATGATCTACACGCCAAAACATCCACGGCTTAAAGCAAGTTGGAGGATCAGACCAGATAGCCTGTGCTTCTGTCCGACTCCAAAAACGACGGTTAGTCCATGGGCTGCCTCCCTGATTTGTACCGGTACTATATTGATTGGTATATGTACTCATATCTTTCCATAACCAAGCTCCATCCAAACTTTCATTATCAAATAAAACCTGTAAAAAACCATGCTGCGTAATACGTTCCCATTTTATATAATGACATCCATCATCATATTGTCCATTAATTTTAGATACAATTCTATACCAAGCTAATTGATTTTTTAAGTGCTCACAATAGCCTTTTAGAATATCACTTTCACAGTCATCATAATTTTTTAAGATATCCCAAAACATAGGGCCAGTTAAATAGTTATCCACCGAATCGCTATGAGCCACTTGCCAATCATAATCAAAGTAGTATCCTGTCTTAAAATAGACCGTATGAATATGATATTTTGCTATATCAGCATGGTCTATATTAAGGTTTACTGACTTAAAAGCTTTTTCTAATTTATTATAAGCATTCCAAGGTTTCTTATTTTTAAAAACATCATCAAGAGACTCTCTATAAAATTTAATTTGATTACCATGTTCACTAGTATTTGTTTTGTCTTCAATAATAATGGCTAGCTTATGTTGAGGAATAATTGCTAGCACATCAATATTTAAAACTTGCTGTACCAAGATTACTTTATCTATTGATTTAACGTCTATCCTTGAAAGCACATTACTGATAGCTAGATTTTCTGTTAATTTAGATAGTAGATTTAAGCCCAGTTGACGATATTTATGAGTAGTTAAATTATCTGGCTCATTAATCCAATTAAGACACCAGCAAATAAAAGCATCTTGAGATAACTCACCTGTGGCAAAAGAAAAAATGTTATTCATAATAACCTCTAACATTTATAGCCAAAGATCATTTAATATCCTTGGCTATAAGTGTTACTAGAAATAATTAAAATGGATTTTTAACAGCTAACAAACTATTAACATAATTAGTCAAAATGGGATTATCAATATTTTGTACAATTTGCTCTATAGACGATTTAACACTAGGAATAATATATTCATCAGCAAAATCATAGCCACTCAAATCATCGAATTCAAAATATTGCTCTAATGCAGTATCTAACATAGTATTTTCAACTAATAATTGTTGATGTAAAGATAAAATAGCTTCAATTGAAAGGTCTAATGTTTTTAGTGCATTGTCTACTTCATTGTAGGAAAGGCCTTCGTCTACTTCATTTTCAATATTATCCTCATCATCGTCAGATTCACCAGGATTAATAGCCTCCTCTACAGTTGTTATCATATTTTCTAGACATTCAACAACCCTATTTGTATCTCCTAGATTTTGATTAATTTTTAATGCTTCATACTGGAATTTAAGTTGCAATACAAGCTTACTCAATTCTGGACTCTCATAAATAGATTCTTTTCCAAAAATATCTACAAGTTCTGATAAATCAACCTCTTCAAGTGCATCAATATAATTTGCAATACACTCACATATATCATCTATTTTGGTTTCTGCATATTCATTGTTTTTCATTAAATTATAAGCAGGTACATATAATTTTAATCCTTCGATAATGTCAGAATCCTCTATTTCCTCATGAGTTTCATAATCTGATAAAAGTAACTCTGCCCGATTAATTAATTTTTCAGCAGTAATAAATTTAGAAAATTGATCCTCTCCATTATATGAAAATAGTTCAAGATTACTCTTATCTAAACACTTTTCATATTCTTTATTTTCTAAATCATCTATCTTAAGAAGTAGTTCATCAGATAACATCTTAGTTGCATGTCTTGAAAGATTTCTAGCCTTATGATACTCACTATATTCTAAACAAATATCTACTGCTAATTTAATATATTTATTACAATCTACAAGTTGCTTAAAATCATTAATTTCTAATAATATATCATCAACTAATTTTACTACAAGCAGATTATTTCCTAAGGCTTTAATTGCTTCTTCTAATGAGTGGACAACTAAGTCTGCTAACCCATGACTAGGTTTTATCAAATAATAGTCACGCCAAGCAGCTATATTATTTTCATGCCGACTTATATTAGATAATACTTCAGTTGAATTCATAGACTCTATAAATAAATATTCTATATGTTTACTGTCAATATACTCCGGCCAGCTAGTTAAAAAGTATCTTAATATGGAGTCTCTTTCTTCAATATATAGTCCACTTTTAATCTGATCATAAAACCAATTATAAATAGCCTGCAAATCAATATTATGCTTATTAACCTCCAAAATATTAATTGCTTGTGATTGTAACTCTAGAACACGATCTTTATAAACCGATTGAATATATTCGTCGTCAGTATAGTCTTCAATTGCAATATCTGGATTTAATCTTAATAAACTATAAAGCCAAGATAAAAGTGCCAACGTCTCCTCTACAGTTGAAGACAATGAGTCTGCATCCAACGCTTTAAGTTCCTTTAACAAGATTGGTAAAAATAAATTACATACATGTAAGCCCCATTGATAATCTTTTTTGACTTTATAATCATATTGAGAATTCTCACCCTCAGCTATAAGCTCTAACTGTTCATTAACATCTTCTAGAATATTATATAGACTTAATGTGCTTAATTGAATACCTAAATAATGGGCCCAGTTTATATCAGAATGTGTTCTTTCTATTTGTATTATTAATTCTTTGGCTTTCTCAAGATCATTATGACGCAAATAAAATTCAAGCTCTGCAAACTGTGCATCAATAATACATTCAGACTTCAGTTTAATAGCAACTGAACTCACTTTAGAAATATATTTAGCCTGTAAGGAGGAGTCAATACTAATTAATAATAATAGATTCTCAATTATATCGTCATATTGTGATGACTCCCAAGAATTCCCATACTCCTCTAAATAGTCTAAAAGCTTTCCTATTATCTGTCCTGCTTTTGTAAAATTTCCACTATCAATGTTAATCTCTGCAACAGCTACCATTAACTCTGCGTCATCTATCTCTGACTCAGTAAAGCTAGTCAACATAAGCGCCGTATTTAAATATTGACTAGCCTTAGAATATTGACCAAAACAACCATAAAATTGAGCATAAATTTTTAATGCACGTATTTTAAGATGTTGAATTAATTCATTATCGTTATGTTTAACTAAAATTAATTCATCAATCACCTTATCAAATAGAGTATCATATAGAGAAATCTGAGACTCAATCGTCTTATATAATCCATCCAACTCTAAAGGTGACGGTGTTTGTTCTTTAGTTTCTTTATATCGCTCTACTAGTCGTTCAATACCAAATAAACCATGTTCTATCGCCTTTAGTGAGTTTTTACCTTTCATATAATGATAAGAAGCCATTTTATGATAGAAATCTCTAACTTTATTAATCTTACTATACTTATCAGAGATAACTGGTTTAGCAACCAGATCAGATAAATCTAAGCTATCAACAGTCTCTTCCATATAGTCGATGGCTTTTATTTTAGAGGAATAATACTCACCTAGAGAATTCTCATAATAAGTGATTTGATGGACAGACATATCGTTTCGGAGGGCTTCAATTAAGGCTTTAGATTTAATTTGGTATCGATTTTGGACCTCTAATCCATTATCTACTTCACCTTGTTCAACAATAAAGCCCATTTTGATTAATCTATTAATTGGCCAGTATAAATCTGATTCAATAATTTTACAAACATGAGCTAAGCTTTCAATAGTAAAATATTCCTTAAAAATAGAGGCTACATAAAGAATCTTTAATTCTGTATCCGTTAGATTACGTAATGCTTCAAGAGCAACTATAGACTTACTTCTAAAAGCCCCTTGCTTTTCAAGACGTAGCATTCTACCTTTTAATACAGGGCTATGAGATATATAACTAACTTCATTAAAATCGACCCATCCAGTGGATGTGCTTTCAACCGCACCATTCTCACGTAACACATCTATAAGATTAGACAGTAACAACGGGTTGCCATTACTGGACTCACATAACCAACGCTTTAATCCATCAGAAAGTTTTTCATCATTATCAAAATTGTAGGTAATAAGAGCTTGAACTGATGCAGCATCTAGTTCTTGAACCTCATGTTGAATCATCAACTTTTGAGTTCGGCCAAAATTGTAACGATCCATAAAGCTAAACATTTCATTAATACCATTATGAAGTGAATCAGCCTTAGCTTCTGAACCTCGTAATGAGCCAATTAATAACAAATTAAATCTTTTATCATTTAATCCTTGTCGAGACTCCAACATAATTTGAAAGATATGTTTAAACACATTGATAGTTCCTCGATCAGCCCAATGAAGATCATCAAAAACTACAACTAACGGTTTCTCCATACTAAGGCCCAGTATAATATCTGAATAAAGCTTAACTTTATCATTTTTATAAGTCTCGGCTAAAACTTCCGGATTTGTATCCCCTGCATAAGCAGAGATGGCTAGGTCAATAATTGCACTTGGTAATTCCAACCCAGGAATAAATCCCAAAATCTTACCACCTACATCAAAAACTTTTTCCATATTAAAAGAGCCAAAGAACTTTTTCACTTTAGATTGTTCTTGCCATTTAATCGACTCTATGCTATTTAAAAGATCAGAACAAGGCTTATACAAATCATCTGCATCAGTCAAAGCAGAACATTGTACATACAAGGTTTGCACTTCTGGATGTAAAGTTGCAAACTTATTTATAATTGCACTTTTACCAATTCCTGCATCCCCATGCAATAAATCAATACAGCCTTTCCCTTTTAAGGCAATCTCAAGACGGTTTGATAAAGAATCTAATATACTATCTCTACCAAATAATTCTCCTACATAACTAACACTCATAATAAATCCCCTTTCAGGAAAACTACATATAATGATATTTATATTATACGTCTTCACTATAATAAATGAAAATAAAATGAAGTCAAAATTTATATAAAATAAAATAGAGATAATTACTATGATTAATCCATCTGTAATCATCTCTATTTATGACTATTTATTTTCTAGAGCTTCAATAATCTCATCTAAAACTATCAAGCGAGTATCATAGTCTATTATTTTATGGTAAATAAAGTATGCAATCGGTAAAAGAAAAGATAGTAAACTAAATATAAAAATTAAAATAGCTACTAGTGCATTACTCGTTTCTATTCCAATAGTTAAAAGCAATACTACTACCGACAAGAAGAAATAAGGTACAAGATAATATGGTTTATGTTTTCTCAACTTATAGTCGAACCACATCGTTATCGAATATAAAATAATCATAGCTCCAACTAATTTAATTGTCGTAACCGTTATACAATTTTGAAAGTTTATACCTATAGCTCCATTCATAATACTAGGATTAACATTAGAAGTCACCGTGGTAAGGAGGGGCATCAATATTGTAAATAAGCCCCCAGTTTTATAATAATTTTTTCTTAACTCAACTACAGAATATTCCATCTTCGCATCACTTAAGGAAAACTTACTAGCCTTATAACATTTTCTATAATTATTTTTCTGTTCTAATATCCAACCGGTAGATTTACACAATGGCTTAAAGTTACTTTTCATAGATTATAATTCTCTGAATATAATGTTATATCTCACCTCATAAATTTTAGAGAAGCGACGATAAAAAAAGCAAATACTAAATTATTATACATATTGTAATATAAACTATTGTGACAAAAAAGACCTGATAAAAATCAGGTCTTTTTAATACAGACTAACTATCATAAAATTTTATACATCTAGATAAAAGTCATCTAATAAGTATGTTTTAACAGGTGTAATATATAACTCATATTTCATAACAAGCTTGATCAATTCACTACCATCAATAAGTGTTATAGGTTTCCCTTCAGCTGCAGCTTGACGTGCTTGTTCAGTAAAAAGATTATTAGTTATAAATACACCATAATCAGCTTGAAACTTACTCATGGCACCAAGAAATTGATTTATTTCGGGTTCTCCCACTTTTCCAGCATTATAACGCTTACATTTAATAACTACTTGTGTAGTCCTAAAATCATCTTCATCACGATGATATCCATAACCATCTATACCACCATCATTTAAAATTTTAATGCTTTTCTCAGTAAACTTAACGCCCATTTCAGTAAGTAAAGCCCTTGAGAATTGTTCAAACTTAGCAGGAGACATATTACTTATAGCCTCTTGTAATTTTGTTTTAAAATCATCAACTGGATCATTAACTACAACATCTGCATCGGCTTCTTCATCATCTGATTCCGAATCAGAAATAATACTATTTTTAATCTTTCTTTTTGCACTACTTTCTTCCCAATAGGCCTTTGCTTTATCTCTAACATCCAACTCTACATCTAATTGAGCCACATTAAGAGATAGACCGGCCTGTGTTAATGTAATTTGTGGGTTATACTTCGTATAATTGATTAATTTTACATATTCTAATGCTTTAATAGCAACGTTAAACTTAAAATTGGACTAACTAAATATGAGACCTTTACTTCTGAATCTAAAGTATCCAAAAATATGATATTTCTTCATTTTTTGAATTCTTTATAAAGAATTTTTCTCTTTTTCTACTTAATTTTATAAGACAAATAAACGGTTAATATAATTAATTTACTAGCGATTGTTTCCAATTATCAAAATTCTCTTTAGTAATTAAATAAACATTTCCTTTGGATCTTGTAAGAGCTACATATAATTTGTTACGAGTTGATGAGCTCAATTGGTTCCATTTACTTAAATCACTTGTATCATTAGTCAATATAATACAACATTCTTTATAAGTATCACCCTTTGAATATGACCAATTAATATGTGTTTCCATTGAATTAATAGCTACTTTTCTATTCCATACTAATTTAGTAATAGATTTATTTCTCATTAATAAATCTATCTGTTCTATATCTTCAACCCATATTATATTTCCTTGTAATTCTGAATTCGAACCTATATTAATAAATAAATGATCTTGGATAAATTCGGCTACCTTTTTAGTAACTCTTCTACTATTAATAAGTGTATCGGTATCAATTTTAATATTATCAGAAAAATAGCATCTCAAATCATCAACAGCATTAATAGTACTGAAAGGCTTATTTGAACCAGTACCATCATGTCTTATAGGCGCAACAAGACTTTGAAATATATCGCCTACGGCTTTAATATTAATATTAGCTTTTTCGATAATATATTGTAGCACTTTAAAATCAAATCCATTATAATCTTGAAACTCATCAAAATATATACAATCACAGTATTTCTCCAATCTTCTAAGAATAACCTCTTTGATTGGTTCTGCTTGCTTCATAAATAACTTACTCATACGACTTACGTATAGTTGTTGATTAGAGTTCATATAATGTAGTGGATCTGAAACTGGTTTATAATTAGCATTCCGCCCATCAACTTCAGGCTTACTTATTACATCAACCCCTAAAATATTTTTATCTACTATCTCCAATATATTAGAAAATGGCTTAATCAACTGATGGAGCACAAATGTATCAAATGTAGAAACTATAATATTACTTGGGATTTTATTAAAATAATGATTATTTAACTCTATTACAATATTATCTACATTTCTATTTGTAAATGATATAATATATACTCGTTCAGCAACATTAATAGAGTGAGTTATGTGGTAAGTTTTGCCTGAACCAGCTGTAGCTAAAACTATTCGTTTATCCATTTAATCGCCTCTTGTATATAATTAGGAATTTCAATATCCTCAATATTAGTAGCCATAAAAATAGCATTCTCTGTTTTATTTTTTAGCATATGAGCTAAAGCCTTAGGACATTCTTCGCCATTATATTTTGCTTCTGTTTTTCTATCTTCATACTGTTCATCAAAGTAAGAATTATTCCAATTATAAAAGGCAGCCTCTAAAGTCCAGTCTTCAATAGTGGCTCCTCTAAAAATAGCAAAATTATCTTCAATATTGGACCCTGTTAATGATGGCTTTTTATCATTATCAGTAATAGTAACTATTTTACGCTTGTTTAATATAGATGCAATTTCTCTATACCGTTCATGAGAAATACTACCCATTGAAATTATATCAATACCCAATTCTGAAATTTTAGATCCAGTGAGTTTATAAATTATTTGTGGTAATAAAATATATTCTACAGCTCCTTCAACTAAAATACATTTTTCTGCCAATATGAATCGTAAAATATCTAGATTATCTAATCTATTAAAATATTCTGCCGTATCATTAGTTAAATCTTTTAAAGAGTGTGAACCATCATTATTCAGCCAAATAATATTTTTTAGATCTAAATGACTAGCTATAACGGAGCTATGAGAAGTAATTATAATTTGGGCATTGGTAAAACTATTAATCAAATCTAGTAATTTTCTTGTATTAGTATAGCTTAAATGATTCTCTGGTTCTTCTATTAATATGATATCAAACATACTATTATTTAATGCTATTTCCGTTTTTACTAGATTTTCTTTCCCCTTCCCCATATCTTGAATAGAGATATCTGACTCATATATATCCAATAATTTCATAAGATGTGTCTTATTCGCATCTAACCCAATTAATCTTGTATCATCTATATTTAGTTTATCCTTCTGAGACTCTTTAAATTGACCTAATGCAAGATTAAATGCTCCAGATAATTCTAGTTGAGTGGTGTCATCTATTTTCGATAAATATATACTTTTTGCATAATTACCAAATAAATCATTTCGATTATTTGAATTATCTATAAATAGATATTTAAATGGTAAAAATTGTGGTTTATAGCTTAAGTTGGAAAATGTTTGCCACTCTGCTTTATAATACTCAATTGGTATTATTCTCTTTTCAGCATATTCATTTAAATTAAGAACACTAGAGAAATCTCTATCAAACTTATATTCAAATTTAATACCACATTGCTCCTCATTTTGATGATTAATATAGTTTAACCCTGAAAATTTTAAAGAAGATATTTCATCCTCAAAATCTAAAAACAACTCAATGATAATCTCTGGTAAACTATCTATAGTTTTATTTTCATAAAATCGAATTTTATTATCATTATTAAAATATCTTTCCAAACTATTATCAATTTTATTATAAATAGCTTTATATAGTACGATACCAATTGATTCTAAAATTGTAGACTTTCCTATTTCATTTATACCAATGATTATATTTTTTTCTTTATTAAAATCTATAGTACTATCCTTAAATCCTTTATAGCCCATTATTCGAATTTTTTTTATATAATACATATACGATCTCCTTTATTAAACCCCAAATAGTGATGACTATCTCATAATTTATTGACCTAATATAAGTAAGAAACTAATTTAATTATCACATTTTATTATTAAAACTCCTCCCTTACATTCCAAAATCAAATTAGAGTTATCTAATATATATTTAATTTGTATAGATAGTCTATTTTATTATTATTTACTAGAGAAATATAATCATAAAAATGAAGGTTATAAAAGACATTTTACTATTTTAAAGAATTGTGACGCTTATTTTTCAAATAATATAGAAGAACAAGATAAAATTAGTACCCTCCTCAACAAGATGAACTCTACAATTACCCTTCATCAGTAAAAGCCATTTCTACAAAATAAACCTCATGCTAATCCAGCCATAGACCGCATCACTAAATCAATGTCTCTATTCTCCATTTCTTGAATTATATGTATATATGTTTTTTGTGTTGTTGTCATACTTGCATGTCCAAGTCTTCTTGCGACACTTGCAATCGATACACCTGCAAAGAGTAATAACGAAGCATGTGTATGTCGTAATCCATGAATTGATATGACTGGTATGCCTAACTTTTTACAATATCGTTCTAATACACCATTAATTGTTGAATTAAATACACGCCCCTTCACGAATATCGGCTTATCTTCAGGTAAGCCTTTAATTATTTCAGAAAACTTTATAATAGTTTGCCAATCAAGCTGTATTTTTCTCACTGATGATTTATTCTTCGTTGGTAAGAACCCGCCATCACCTTTATAGTCCCACGTCTTATCTACTATCAATGATTGATGTGGGAAATCAAAATCCTTTGGAGTTAAAGCTAAAGCTTCTGAAAATCTCATTCCAGTTTTTGCTATTATTAATATTAACCAATCCCAGTTAATTTCTGATGTTAACTTTAAATTAACTAATAATGTATGTAATTCAAACTGATTTAAATATTTGATTTTCTTTATTCTTGGTACACGCCCTTTTATAATAGCTTTTCGTGTTGGATCCCTATCAATAAAGCCTTCATCTACTGCGTCTAATATAGCTGCTTTTATTTGATGATGAAAGTCCATCGTTGTTTGTCGTTCATGAAACTCCGCATAGTCATTTAATAGTTGTTGATATGATATTCTATTTAATTGTGAAAGCCTAAGTTCAGGGACTAATCGCTTTAGCCATAGTAGCGTTATCTCATATTTTCGCATTGTTACATCTCGAATAGCACCTTCTTTATATATATGTATCCATTTTTCATAATAAATATAAAATAGTTCGGACTTTTCCTCTATTGTTAACATAGTTTTACCCCATCAATTACGCTGTTCCCACATAGAAATGGCTCTTACTGATGAAGGGTAATAATATTATCCATCTTCTCAAAAAGAGTCGAAATCTCTTTTTGTTCATTAAGCAGTGGAAATGTTAAATTAACTTCTTGTAAATCAGAATTATGTAAATGAACTACTGATTTCCCTTGAGCTCGCTTACTCAACTCTTTTTGTTGTTCACCATTTGAGATAGTCAGAGCCAAAAATGTTGGATCTAGTAAGTGATTTGCTTTAATTACATTCAAATCACCACCAATAATAATTCCTTGTTTTTTAACAACTGAAGCACGAGAAATATCTTCTGCAGTTTCACCTGATGCTGGAACTATTACTTCGCCACCTTGACTAATAACTGATTTATCTTTTAACTCAACAAATGTATCTACATTACTAATAGTGGTTTCATAATTTGTATAAAGCCGACCATATAGGATAATTGGATCTCCGGAAGATGCTAAATCTGATTTAGAATAGCCATTACCTTTTGAGAATGTAGCTATATCTCCTAACTTACGCTGTTCCCAAGAATACAAAAAGAGGTAGAAAAGTCCTATTTGGTCTTTTCTACCTCTTTTCCTTACATTTTGACGCCTAATAGGGCTAATTGTTCGGCTATTTCTTTTTCAAGTTGTGCAATTTCTTGGTTATCTTGTTCAATCATACGATTGATTTCATCAAGATCAAGCTCTTCTTCTTCCTCAAATGTGTCTACATATCGAGGAATATTTAGATTGTAGTCATTCTCTTTGAGCTCTTCGAGAGATGCCACATGTGCATATTTATCAACGTCTTGTCTATTTTGGTATGTTTCAATAATTTTAGTAATATTTTCTTCACTCAAATTATTTTGATTTTTACCTTTTTCGAATTCATTGCTAGCATCAATAAATAGTACATCGCGTGTCGTACGGTTTTTCTTAAACACAAGAATTGTTGTAGGGATACTTGTGCCATAGAACAAGTTCGCAGGCAAACCAATTACCGCATCAAGGTAATTCTTTTCTATAATAGTTTGGCGAATCTTACCTTCTGCCGCACCACGGAATAGAACACCATGAGGTAAAACGATTGCCATTGTACCTTCATTATTTAGATGATATAAGCTATGTAAAATGAAAGCATAATCTGCTTTAGAGGCTGGCGCTAATTTACCATACTCACTAAAACGTGGGTCTTTAAGCTTACTTTCATTATTATCCCATTTGGCAGAGTAAGGGGGATTCGCAACAACCGCATCAAAGGAACGTGGTCTATCGATACCATCACGATCAGGCCCATCTGGCCAATCACTTTCAAGAGTATCAGCATTATTTAGTGTCATATTATTATACGTAACACCATGCATCATCAAATTCATACGAGCCAAGTTATATGTTACCGTATTTAGTTCTTGCCCGTAAAAGCTAACCGCACCTTGACGAGATCCATCAGGCAATTCATTACGAACCGTCAATAGTAATGAGCCAGAACCCATTGTTGGGTCATAGACTGTGAAAGTATCCGTTTGAGATTGTATATTACCAGTAACAATTTTAGCCAAAATTTGACTAACTTCATGAGGTGTATAAAACTCCCCACCTTTTTTACCAGCATTAGCTGCAAATTTACCAATTAAATACTCATAAATCTCACCAAGTATATCTTTACCATTTTCATCTTTGTACTCGATTTCATCGATTTTAGTAACAACTGCATTTAAAGTCTTAGTTCGACCTGCTGTCGTTGATCCAAGCCCAGAGTCACCAAGATTGATATAGTTAAAAATACCTCTAAAATCTGCTGCAGCTTCTTTATTAATTTCAGCATTCTTATTAAAGTTTTCAAATAATCGTTGATAATCACTCGGAATAACGGAACCATTATGAATACTTTCAGTTAAAGAAGCCCATGTATCCTCAGGATTAATAGCATATCCTAATGTACCAGCAATATCAATTAAACAAGCCTCTAAACCTGCGTCTTCAACAAGTTCCTTATATGCCTCATTAACAGACTTGCCGTCTGAAATATCAACCAAGTCATTATTAACCAAGTACTCTTCTTGATGAATGGAAAGATATTTATAGAATAAAAATGGAAGAATGTAGTCTTTAAAAGAACTTGCATCCATTGTGCCACGCAAATCATTGGCAATAGCCCACAATTGGCTTGAAATATTCTGTGCTTTTGATTCTGCCATACAAAATCTCCTTTATTTATACAAACATCTGTTGAAGTAATGCTTTTTTCTTTAATTGTAAGTGATCTAACTTACGCTGATGAAGGGTAAAAAGTTTATCTAAACGATTTAACAATTCTGAAATTTTTTCCTGCTCATCCTTACAAGGAATATTTAGCCTAAATGTTGCATACTCTTTAGAATTTACGCCTGGTTGCCCTGATCGCTGTGATGTTATTCGGATGAATGAATCATAATCTCTTGTTAAAGTATTCTGATAAATAAAACCAGCATCACAGGCTTCATTTACTTTTCCTCTAATTAAAAAACCAGCATAATATAAATCACCATCACTTGGGTTATATAAATATGTTTTACCAACACTTGCACCAGTTCTAGCAAATACAATATCATTGATATTTAATTTATAATCAGAAACATCCGAATTAAAATCTATATCTGGAGAGGTTAAATTACTCTGAATAAAATTATGAGTTTCGTCATCTATATCTGTAATACGTATGTATTTATGCGTACCATCATATTCTTTAGCAGCTGCATTCAATCCATATTCAAAAGAATCCATACATTCGCCTAACTTACGCTGTTCCCAAGCATCAGTAAATCCGGGGAAACGAAGTTCAGGATATCGCTCTCCATTCTTCGGAAAAAGTTTCTGGAGCAATGCTTTTTTCTTTAATCTGAGGTTATCTAACTTACGCTGATGAAGGGTAATAAATTTATCTAGAGTATTTAATAATGTCCCAATTTGTTTTTGTTCAGCTAAGGTAGGTACTAAAACTGTTTCTTTCAAAAAGTCTTTAGCAACTAAGTTTGTCATCATTGTAGTTTTTTTTGTGCATCTTGAAAGAACCTTTCCCATTATTGGTTCATAGTTAATATAATATTTCCAATAATAAATATCATATTTAACAATTGGTCTAAATACTTCAAAAACATGAGATATAATTCCATCACCTATAGTGTTTTCCACAAATCTACCATAAGCAAAGTCTTTACTCTTATTTCCCTCAAAGGCGATTTCACCATATCGAAATATATTATAAGTCTTCAAATATTCTTCATTAGATACTTTTGCATCAGATTTATAATACATATTTGCTACAGAGATAATTTTATTAAGTGAATATGATAAATCATTCTTTTCAGAGATTTTCTCATATAAATCACTAAACTTACGCTGTTCCCAATCTTCAGTAAATCCCGGAAATCGTAATTTAGGTACTCTCCGTTTTTCTTTACTCATCATAACCTCGCTTTCCTTTTATCATAACAACACTACCTTTCATTAACATAAGAATCTGCAAATTTATATAAAGCTGCCACAAGTTCATTACCATATTTAATTTTATTAAGGCTTACTATATTTGTATCTTGAGCTTTTGCTTGATATTCTGCACGAGCGTCTTTTTTTAGCTTACTAATTCTACCAGTACTATCTAAATCCTGTTTACCAGCCGTATGTCGAGAGAATAGATCTAATATTTCGTCATTACTGATGACATCAATGATTCCCCATTTTAAGCGAAAATCGAAAATGTCATCTTTCATAATCATTGTATTTACATCTTCAATAACGTCCAAACTAGTTAACTTTACAGGATATTGGATATCTTTCCCTTCTGGTGGATACGTACCTTTATAAATTGCATCAACTGCATTATTAATTTGTTTTGCATATTGACGATCATCTAAAGCCATTGCAAAATCATTAATTTTTTCACAATAATCTGCAGCAGCATCCATACGGTTTTCATGAACGGCATTCATTAATGCTTCAATCAATTCAGTAAGGTAATCATAGTTAACACTAATTTGCTTTACATGTATCATACGCAGTTCAATTTGAGCCACTGGTACATCATGATTTTCAGCAATACGTTCTTTCAAGTCGTTATACAGAGATGTGGTTAACATTTCTTCTTGTTCAGGTGTCATTCCAAGCAATGTAACAAGTTCATCTGGATTATCATAATCAAATCCGATGTCTTCTCCATTAACAACATCTGGATCATATTGTTTTAACTTTGACATTCCAGCACTATATGTACGCATAAGATTAAACATTTCTTCTTGCTTAGCTTCACTAGCTGGAACTTCTGTAAAGTTATCCGTCATATCTGCAAGACGATTTACGACTTGTTTTACTTCTTCAAATTGTTCTTTGAAAGGTTTTGCTAAAACACCAGAATCAACTAATGCCTTTGTATCAACTAATGTTTCTTGTACATCAGCAGAGTGCTTGTTAGCATATATACTTAACGCTCGATTCATAAGTTCTTCGTTCTTAGTTGGCCATCTATAATTGACTATACGGCCCCACGGCTTGCCTTGATTATCGGCAATACGATTTGTTCGAGAATAAGCCTGAATTAGCATTGCATCCTTCAATGTACGGTCTACATAAAGTGTATTTAATTGCGGTGCATCAAAACCAGTCAATAGTTGATCCACTACGATAACAATATCTAAATATTGCCCATCTTGTGCTGTACGATTTAAACGTGTTGTTAAGTCTTGAGTGTAACCTGATACATCATCTAGTCCAAAGCTCGTGCCAAACATTTTATTGTAATGTTTCATAGCACGTAATAGACCATCATTTGTAGTTAATTGGTTATCACTATTATTGGTACTCATACTGAAAGTAATACCCACTTTTAACGTTGGTAACCCTTGCTCTTGGCGTTCATGATTCACTCGTTCAAATTCTTCAAAGTACATTAATGCCATAGGTGTACTAGGTCTATTACCACCTACATGTGTAGTAAGCATTGCGTTATAAGCACCATCATTAGAGCGATTTCTCCAATTTTTAAAGATATCTTCTATAACCAATTTTACGTGATCTTGATTATTATCATAGAAACTAGGCTCTATCATATCGTCCATATCATTATCAGTAAGATTAGCAATCTTTCGTTCAATATCGAGGTCATTCCAATCAGGGTATTTATCTTTATAGAACTTTGGTAGGTATTCAAGTTTCATTTTGTCTTCCGCAATAGTGGTTTCAAAATCCACTTTAAAACCTAATACATTTTTATCTGCAATGGCTTCACGAATAGTATACGCATGTAATAACTTACCAAAGACCTCATGAGTCTTAGTACCTTTTTTACCAACCACCTTATCAAACATAGGTGTTCCTGTATAGCCAACCCAAGCAGCACCTTTAAATACCTTTTGTAAGTCCTCAAAGCTTTCACCACCGGTAGACCTATGTGCCTCATCGACAATAAACACAAAGTTCTTATTAGGTACCACAAAGTCTTTACGATTAATGAGAGTATTTAGTTTTTGTACAGAGGTAACAATGATGCCATACCCTTTTTCATTTAATTTTTTCTTTAACGCTGAAGTATTCTCTGTTCCACCAACGGTATCAAATTGTTTACCATCAATATCAATAGAACCTTCAGGGTCATATGCCTTATAATTTGCTTCAGTTTGTTTTGTTAATGCGATACGGTCAACGACGAATACAACCTTATCTACATTTGGCATGCGACTTGCCAGCCATGCAGTTTTGAAACTAGTAATCGTTTTACCGGATCCTGTTGTATGCCAAACATAACCTAATTTATTAATTGGTAAATCGAAATCAGCGCGTTTTAATTCATTTAAAACTGCTTTTGTTGCATATACCTGATAAGGACGCATAACCTTAAGCATTTGTTTATTCTTAGTACCGTCAAGAATAGTAAACAATGTAGACATTTGATGTGCCATCGGTATGCTAAGAAACATATCTGCAAAGGTAGTCCAGTTGCGAACCACCTTATTATCATTAGGATTTTGCCATTCAAAAGCAAAATCTTTATTAAATAGCTCGGACGTAGTATTCGCCATATATTTAATTCGATTTGGCGTCATTGCGACTAGAATTTGAACTGTTGAGAAAATATCACTATACTGTTTTTCCTGAATATATTGATGCATTTGATTTAATGCCTCATCTACAGAATGTTTTACAGATTTTTCCTCAATTTGGATAATTGGCAAGCCATTTATGAGTAGTGTTGTATCAAAACGACGTTCTGGGCGACCTGCATTTTGTGGTTCTCTCTTAACTTGGCTAACCACTTGGTAAACAGTATTACCTGCCCCAATTTGTTTTTGATCAAATACTGTTAAAAATACATGGCGGCCATCATCTAGGTCTACCTCTACTTGGGATACACCATTGATACCATATAGGAACTGTCCTGCTTGATATGGAGTGTATAGTTCATTAATTACCTTTTGAACTTGTTTAAATTCCGTATCACTTAATGGTTGTGTCAATTGATTTTGATTCAATTGATATAAAATCTTACGAAAATTCTCCCAAAGAGCCTCTGTTGTTTTTATGGTTGGCTCATATTTCCAAAGTTTACTTTTATAAACCTTCATATTACCATAAGCATCTGTTGTATCACCTATTTGATTAGAATTAGCTGCATTAGTCACAATCCCAGTTGATAATTGCTCAATTAATTTATTTTCAAATTCTAGCTCTGTCATATTAGTTTACTCCCTGTAACATAATAATTGCTTTACGATATGTGTTATCTGCCACACGCTGTTTTAATGCTCTTAGTCGTAATTGTTTAAAATAAATATCCCCCATAATACGTTGTGTTTCAATTGATGGTAGTCTTGGTAACTGTATTTCTTTTAATAAGCTAAGACTATATCGTACAACTTGACTTCCCTGTAAGTTTTGTTTGAACTGCTTTTTAATTTTAGGATTCTCATTAATCAAATAAGCCATAAACTTTTTATCTATTGATGTATTTAAAGGCTCCATCCGAACATAGTTTTGAGTAAAAAGATATCCCTCATGATCCTTAGTAACAAGTGTAGCCATGCCAGATATTGTACTAAATATTAAATCTCCTACTTTAAGAGTAGATCCTTTATACTCTGTACGAATCTGCTTTCTATCACTCATATCTCCAGGTACACCAGATAAATCCTCATATAATTCATTTTGTCCATACAATGTATACAACACTGCATTATTACTAGTACTTTCCTCTAGTCGATACTGTGATACCCCTGTATTACTATGAAATATATCTTTAATATACACTAGATCACCTCTTCCTTAAAGATAATTTTCATTTTATTTTTATTTTTGCATGTAAAAAAATTACACTGTACTACTTTTAATTAAAGTATACAGTGTAATTCATATAAAAGCAATTGTATTTCTGTAATTTTTAAAAATGCAAATTCTATTTTGTCATTTGTTGATATTTATTAAATTCAGCCTTAGCCACATTAATTATTTTTCTATATAAATCCTGGTTAACTTGCATATCTGTATAACGAATAAACTCACCAGTTTTATCAAATGATTTCGATTTCGCAGCAAATGGATTAACATGAGAAGCCACTCCAGCTTCCCGCCCAATGATTACTGCATCATGATATGGATTTACATAAAATAGATAATAAGTACCCAAATGGCTTCCACCAGATGCACAATAAGCCACAGGAACCAGTCCATAATCCTTAAATGTGCGCATAGAATATGCTGCTACTTCAGATACAACACCATCATTTATAGACATATCTGCAACAATCCAACCATTGTAAGGACCGTAGCCCTCACCTTTACCAACTAACTCAGATGTTCTTGCCTGACAACTAAAAGCAATTGTGCTAATAGCTAGTAATGCTAATAATAACTTTTTCATTTAATTATTTCCCTCCTGAATTCTCTCAAATACTATATATAGAATATCATATTTTATTTGACTCATAGTAGTATAATATATTTATAGGAACAAGGAGATGATATCTATGAAATTTACAAAACGTATAATTGTCATGACATTCTTAGCCGTGACTGCTGCTGTATCTACAGGATTTGCTTATGATTACGTATGCAATGGTTCCCAAACAAATTGCAATACAAATACTCAGTACAATTGTAATGAAAACGCTCAATACAACTGTAATAATAACAATACAGTTTATAATAATACCCGCCAAAGTTATTGTGGTCAAAACTCTAATACCAGAGGATGCGGCGGATATAGAAGATAATATGGTAAATACGAAGGCCTATAGTACTAAACATGTACTATAGGCTTTTGTCATATACTTTCAGAAGATAAGAAAAATATTAAAATAGTAACTGTTAACAAATTTGGCTACTTATGCCCCACCAACCGATAGCTCATATCCACCAGCATTTTAAATTTCTCTATATCTTCATATCCTTCAATATCCACCGAGATCCAGTGTTGTTTATTCATATGATAGGCAGGATAAATTTCATTTTCATGGATCAGATTAGGAATCAAGTCGGGCTCGCATTTTAGATTGACTATATCCATAGGTTCATTTGTATCTTGACCTACTTGATGGCCTTTAACATTAAAAATTCCAGCAAACCATTTTTGATTATCTCTACGTTGGATTACTACATAGTCAGAATATTTTTCCCATGGATAATCGATATCACAGATGTATTCTTGTTGTAGATATTTTATGAAGTCATTACGTTTCATAATTATTTACTGCTTTTTGGGAAATAAAGTCATATCAAATACACCTTTTGGTATAGCTGACATACCTGCTAAACTTTTTGAATATTTATCTTTATCATTTGTATTAGCTACATACTGGACCACATCACGCAAGTCTTTTGACGGTACTTTATAATCTAAATCCGCCATGATAAAGTGCGTATACAAGTACTTATCATCATATAACGATTGAATGTACATTCTAGATGTGGATCGTTCTACTTCCATATAAATAGCCGGGGTAGCATCATTCCAAACGGTTGCATATTGAATAGGTCTATACTCAGAATAAGGCTTATACATAGCAAAGTATTGTATCAATTTAGCATTTATTGTATGTGGTTTAGCTAATTCTTTGGGCTGTAATTCTCGTACCATAATGCCTTCACGATAGCTTTTACCATCATAAATGTAAATAGCATCATTATCAGGACCGTTATACGTTAAATCACTAGATTTCAACGTTTGGAATGTAAATCCATTAATTGTGATAGGTTTAGTTTTTGAAAGTAATTGCTTAGCTGGCTCAATAGACGGCAACACATAATTAACCAAAGGAGACATGAGCTGTTTATATACATACTCTTGATCATGTGTTTTCAACAGCTCCACTTCTTTCTTTTTAGTCAAATCAAAAGCAATCCGATATGATACTGAAGGCTCGGCCTTAACTTTAAAATTAATAGCTCCCTCTAATGAACCCGTTTTTGTGGGGCTAATCTCCCATGTTGCATTTTTAGCAGTTGGATAGAAAAATGAATTACCTGTAGATGTGCTTTGATTTTCTTTGCGTATGTTATAATTTAGATTTCCATCAATCAAAAGAAAGTTTCCGTGCTTAATCTCTGTAGTTAATGGGTCTCCCTTAATGGTTTTACCAAACTGAGTCCCCTCAGGAAAAGTAAATTTTAGATTAGCTCCATTATCTTTAAGAATAAAAACAGAAGATGAGAAGTTAACTGAATGATTTAATTCTTGAGTTAAATATACTAATTCATCTATCGTCCATTTTTTAGGCATATTATTTGCATATTTAGCCCTCACCTTATCGCCCACATCGGCTTCCATTTTCTTCGCGGTCGTATCTACCTTCCGATAGTTTTGATAGGCATCCTTTGAAATTGTAGGATCTGCACCTGGTATATTAATATCAATTGCTTCGCTACCTAATGTCACAAAACTAAAACATAGTGCAGCCATTAACGCACGTTTCATCATAAACTCTCATCCTTTCACATAATGTCTCCCCAATATTATATATATAGAATATCATATTTTATTTGACTCATAGTAGTATAATATAAATATAGGAACAAGGAGGTAATTACTATGAAATTTACAAAACGTATACTCATCATGACTGCTTTAGCCGTAACCGCTGTTGTATCTACTGGATTTGCTTACGATTATGTATGCAATAACTCTCAGTACAATTGCAACACTAACACACAATACAACTCCGATAACAATACGAACAATACTAACTATGCAACATCCAACAATAACAACCAAAATTATTGCGGTCCAAACTCTAATTTTAGAGGATGCGGCGGATATAGAAGATAATTTGGTAAGTATACTAAAAGCCTATAGTACTAAAATGTACTATAGGCTTTTGTCGTATATTACAAGAATACTATTTAATTTATCAAAATACAGTTAGGATCAATATGGCAACATACTTTTATCAGGAGTTCATTCTGTTAAAGTATTCAATGGCTTTTGGTGAGAATTCAACGAATGTATTCCCATAAGAGAATGGTCCTAATTCATATGGTTGGTATACAAGGCCTATAGCGCCTTTACCTTTCAAGTAGTAGTTATCAGAAACATATTCTACATTCCAGTTAGGTAGTAGGTCTGCTTTTTTATGACCTTCACTATAGAAGCGCAAAATACCAGAGTTAATGCCCCGTTCTATTTGTTGTGGATTAGCAATTTTTATATAGTTATATAGTGGAATTCTTTGGCCAGTTATCTTGTTATATACTAAGCCTTTAGTGTTATACATACCATGCGCACTACCCGCATGATAGTGATAGGTAGTTAACAAAATAGATACTACTTGAGCATCTTCATAGGTAACTTTATAATTTTGTTTTACTTGATATGCATGTTGATCGTAATAGACTGATTTTGCATATAAAACATAGTTAGCAATGTCTGTATTAATTGCTTTTTGTGCAAACATATTATTGGTATATACCAATGGATATTTTAATTCCATGTTTACATCGGATTGACTACCTGTAACAACAGTTGCATACGTAGGTACCGCCAACATAACACCTAACATAGAGGTCATACATAGCTTTTTAAAGATTCCCATAATAATGTCTCCTTTTAACAAACACCTTTAAATAGGTTCATTACTGTGTTAGTTCTACAAGCTATGATAAAACTCCTCTTTTATATTTTATTTTTCTGATAATTTATTCATTATATAAAATAACAAGACTATCTAGTCTTTCACACTAAATGTTAGGAAGAATGCCCCCTAATACAGCACTAAGAAGCCCAAGTACAATCATCCAAATTGATATAAACATTAGAACAAAGGATGTATGTGTGTAGATTTGTATAGTAAATTGATTATAATCAATAGCACCTTTAATTACCTTATCGCCTACTTTTTTCATAACTGCATCTAGTACAAAGGGATCTTCTGTAACGGATAGTCTATAGGTGCCTGGACCCGCATCAAAGGTATATAATTCCATTCTTGAGTGAGTAATACCATTAACTCGGGCGCGCATAATAGATAGAAATAAAGGAATTGTCCTTCCCGTTTTTTCATCAACTAAGTTAAAACCAAATTCGCCAATAGGCGCCTTTGTAAACATTTTTCCACTAAGCCATAGGCCATACGTACCTGCTCGCTCTAACGTAAAGGTGCCTTCTTTATTTACATAGGGCATTTCATAGAGCATCTTGGCTCTACCAAAACGAATCGTATTTTTAATACCTAAATAGAACAAACAAAGTCCTAAGGGTATCAATAGATAAAATAATTGTTCCATTGCCTGCGCCTCCTCTATTCGCCCGCTTTTACACAACACGATATGTATTTTCAATATATCATACTTTCACCAAACAAAAAAGGACCCTCCAAAGAGAGTCCTTAGTCTGTATTGTTATGCTATTAAGCGTTTTTAGCTACTTCAACAAGTTTAGCGAATGCTGCTGCATCGTTAACTGCCAAGTCAGCCAACATTTT
>OKWQ01000268.1_pt1 | contig 22853 bp, 26 predicted proteins | sample 1607071 | NCBI WGS metagenome assembly OKWQ01 (sample SAMN07501039, study PRJEB24779) | human gut metagenome
AAAGAGTGGAAGGTATAGGACTGTTTACCTGGACGAAGCAGCTAGGTATTATCTAAAGAAGTACCTTTCCGGCAGACGTGATAATAACCCGGCTTTGTTCGTCTGGGAGAAACAGCCATATGGAAGGTTAAGCACCTGCGGGATTCGGACAGAATTAAAGGTTATTGCTAACAGAATGGATATGAGATGCAGGGTTTATCCACATAAGATGCGCAAGACACTGGGTATGGAGTTAAAGAACCGGGGCGCAGACATCGGAACCATACAAGAAGTACTGGGGCATACGGACCCGGCGGTTACCGGACAATATTATGCACAATCTACAGCAGATACATTAAGGAGTATAAGAAAAAGGATAGCATAGGAGGTAAGCATTGAACTACAAGAATAAAGAAGGCTACACAGACAGCACAGCTGGCAGGGCAATACATAATGCCGGGAAGACACCTAAGCATGTGCTTGCGGTAATAGAAGCGCTTAGACAGGTAGCAAGCCTAGCAGGATTCGATATACAGGGGAGGATCTGGCTTAAGCATAAGGCTACAGGGAAAGAGTTTAGATAGGAGGGGAACATATTGACACAGGAAATGAAGGAGTCTAACGAAAAGAAGAAGGAATACTTAAAGTCATATAAAGAATCGATCATTTCTGCAAAAGTTATCCAGGAAGAGATTGAACAATTGCGGTTAGACAAGATGTGCCCATCTGTTATAGCGGACGGTATGCCTCATGCATCCACATGCAACGATCTTTCTTCATATGCGGCAAAATTAATGGAGTTAGAAGAGAAGCTTCACAAAGCCCGGTACAAAAAGATTACGTTACACACGGACATTTCAGACTGCATAGAAGCTATGGAGAATGAGACAGAGAAGTGTGTGCTAAGGTTAAAGTATTTGCACTGCAAAACATTTGAAGAAGTGGCGGAATGCATGAAATACAGCTTAAGACAAGTATATAGTTTTCATTCATCTGCAATAAATAACTTTAAGACTGCATAGTTTTGCATGGTGCACCTGTGTTATAGTGTAGGAGTAGAAGAATAGATAAAAGCTCATCTATTTGTTAGAAAGTTAGCGGTACATAAACTTTAAACCGCAGGTTCCAAGAATGGGACAACATAGACCTATTATTCAGGCAAAAAAAGAAATCCAAACCGGGAGAGACCGGTGGTGGTAGACAGTTTCCGGTTGTCTGTTAAAACCGGGAAAATATTTAGAGAAGCACTTACTTAGGCGATTGTCAGGTGGGTGCTTCTTTTGTTAAGCCATTAATTATAATTTACTTATATACAAATCCGGTCGCATGAAATACAGGGCGGCCGGTCCTCCTTTTTAAAGGGAGAAAGAAAAGGTACTAAGTTTAGGACAAGAGAGGATGGAGCAAATGACGGAAATAAAATTTATTAGGCAGCCTACGGTTGCAAATGCGGCGATGGTTTACGAATTTGAAGGCGGATCAAGATTTCTTGTGGCCAATTTTACCGACGGTGACGTATACGTATCTACAGAAAAAAATGCAACAAAAGAACAAAGCCTCATAATACCGAAGTCATGTTCAAGAATTGTTTTTGTAAATGATAGAAATATTGATACTATTAAAACCATACAGATAATACCAGAAGCCACATCTGCAAAAGGAGTGGAAGTGCAATGCTTAAGATGGTAAGCAATTATGTAACAGGAATGGGATTCATAGGAGTTGACCCGGGGATGTATAAAATGGAATCTGGAAAGAAAAATACGAACCTGATTGATGGAGCAACGCCGCCTCTTTCTGTAAGCCCTAAATGGAAACAGATGCGGGCGGATGGAAGTATCTCTGTTTCTGGAGATCATTTCTTAATCAGGAACAACGGGGCGAATGATTGGAACAAATGGTACTACGAACTGCCAGGGGATGTAAAGAAGATTAAAATATCCTGCAAAGTAAAGGCAGACGATGTTACAACATCACCAAATACTGGGTTATGGATCAGCTTGAGTAATATCTACGACAGTACTTACCAAGTTTATAATAACCAGATCCAGACGGGGTGGGTGGAAGTATCTAAGGAATTTACCCTGGCTACTCCATATGTAGGTTTTTTACAACGAGGATCGCAATATGTTGTAGGCCAAATAGTGGCGTTCGATATAAAAGATCTAGTAGTGGAGAAAGTAGAATAAGGAGGAATCTTAAATGTATGTCGCAATTATAAACGGAGTGGTGCATTACAGCGCGGAACAAAAGAAAGGCTATCAGGAACTTAAAGGGACATCTTCAATACCGAAACCATTAGAAGAAGAACTAAGAAGCCAAATAGCCGATTTACGAGAGCAGCAAAATACAACGGATGCAGCGTTGCAGGAACTTATTTTAATAACAGCGGAGGCATAACAATGGCGAGATTTTTAGCAGTGCGTATTATAGGGAAGCATATGCTTTATAAAGAAGTTCCGGAATCACTCAAGAAACAGGTTGGAGAGGAACTTACAAAAATGGGAAGAGAAGATTTATTAGTAGAATAGATAATACAAAGTGAGGGCATCCCGGCGGCGGGGTGCTTTTTTTCTGCTACAAAACGACGATAGAGAAAGGAGGAGATAGCATGGTGCAAACTTATGAACTGGCGTATGAGGATTATAAATCAGGAATGAAGTTCAAAGATATTGCGGAAAAATACGGCGTAAGTTTATCGGCTGTGAAATCGTGGTCCACACGAAAGTGGAAAAAAGAAAGTTGCAACCCCGGACAAGAAAAGTTGCAACCGGAAAAGAAAGTTGCAACCCGCAAAGGCGGGCAGCCAGGCAACAAAAACGCAACAGGACCACCCGGTAATAAGAATGCACAGAAGTTTGGATTCTTCTCTAAGTATCTTCCGGAGGAAGCAAAGGAGATCTTCGACGCCGTGGAGGACGCAAACCCGTTAGACTTGCTATGGCATCAGATCCAGATCCAGTATGTGGCCATCATTCGGGCGCAGAAGATCATGTACGTGAAGGATATAAACGACAGGACAACAAGCCTGATAGAAGAAAGAAGCGGGGATGCATCCAGCGGAGAGAAATGGGAAATACAGTACGCCTGGGATAAACAGGCCAACTTCCTAAACGCCCAAAGCCGGGCGATGAAGACGCTGGAGGGGTTGATTTCCAAGTACGAGGATCTATTGCATAAGAACTGGGATCTAGCAACAGAGGAACAGAAAGCAAGAGTCGAGCTGCTACAGTTGCAGAAAGCAGAGCTGGAGAAAGCAACCGGCAATATAGAAGTAGATAAGGTTGTGATCATAAACGATGTCTGAAATACGAATAAGTGAGATCATAATTCCAAAATACTATGCTGTATTCCGGGATCACGAGCGTGCGCATAAAATACTTACCTCTGGGCGTGCGGGAACCAAATCCAGCTATGCCGCCATAGAATGCGTATTTAGCATAATATCCGATGACCATTGTTCTATAGTAGTTCTTCGTAAACATCACAACAAGTTGCGTAAGACAGTTTATAAAGAGATATTAAGGGCGATCACACGCCTGGGGTTATCCAAAAAGGATTTTATAATAAAAAAATCCCCTATGGAGATTACCTATAAGAAGAACGGGAACACAATATACTTTACCGGATCGGATAGCGTAGACGATACAAAAGGTATCATCGACGAAAACAAGCCGATCAAGAAAGTTTTGCTGGACGAGATAACGGAGTTCTTCGACTCTGGAGAGGGTGCCGACGAGTTGTCTAACATAGAGGCTACCTTCGTAAGAGGAAATGACGAAACCTTCCAAATGATCTACTTATTTAACCCGCCAAAGAATCCCAATGCCCCGATCATGGAATGGCTGCAAAAGATGAAGCAGCGGCCGGATGTGCTGCATGTACACACGGACTACCGCGACGTACCGGTTAAATGGCTGGGTAAGCGGTTAATCCAAACCGCGGAAGCAATGGCAAAGATTGACCCCAAATTATATAAGTGGGTTTGGCTGGGGCTGTGTGTGGGAATCGACGACCTGGTGTATTACATGTTTAATAAAGACAAACACATATACACAGAGGAGTTGTCCGAGCAGGAACGAAAGGAAATGGGGAAGATCGGCGTTGGGGTAGACTTCGGTATGCAGAATGCAACTGTATTCGAAGCGTTTGGAGTGGATCACCGGGCCAATACGCTGCGAGGGATAAAAGAGTATTACTATTCTGGCAGGGATACCGGCGTGCAGAGATCTCCTTCCGATTATGCCAAGGACCTAAAAGAGTTCTGCGACGAGATCGAAAGGGAATACGACCGAGTAGTAAGCTGGGTGTTTATAGATCCGTCGGCATCGGGATTAAAAGAAGAGTTTAAGCGGATCGCGCCGCACATATCCACAATCAATGCGGAAAACGATGTAAAACTGGGGATAAGCAGGGTACAAAAAGTATTGTCTTATGCAAAGATGGTATTAAGCAAAGAGCAGCCTATGCTAATTAAAGAGATGGGCTTATACCAGTACAATAAAAAGTCCATAGAGAAGGGCAAGGAAGAAGTTGTAAAAGAAAAGGACCATTGCCAGGATGCTACAAGGTACGTAGTTATGGGTATGTGGACGGAAATAAAAAGAATGCTACCAAAATCAGAAAGGGGGTGACGAGATGTTACAATACGAAAACATACAAAAAGCGTTGGGAGTAGACATTGCCATATCGGAAGAAATGGCAGATGCAATCTACCTATGGAACCGGATGTACGTTAATAAGGCGCCCTGGTTAAGTGCAGATATAAAGAGCCTTAACTTGCCAGCAGCCGTATGCCAGGAAATGGCGCGGTTGGTTACAATGGAATCTAAGATAAACATATCCGGAAGCAGCAGAGCAGACTATATATCCGGAAGTATACAGAAGTTTTTACAGAGACTTCCCAACCATGTGGAACTATGTTGCAGTGGGGGCGGATTGGTGTTTAAGCCCTATGTAGACAGAGACAGGGTGGCGATAGACATTGTACGGGCCGGCAACTTCTACCCTACAGCATTCGACAGTTCGGGAGAGACAACAGGTATGGTTTTTCCGGAGTTTAAACGAAAGGGAAAGAACTTATTTACCAGGTTAGAGTACCAGTGCCTAGAGGGGGACCGGTATATAATTATTAACCGGGCATTTAAGAGCCGAAAAGCGTCGATTAAGACCGATAACATTATACAGTTAGGGCAAGAGATAAGTTTGTCGGATGTCCCGGAATGGGCAGATCTGGAGCCATACGTGGAACTGCATAATGCTACGGGTACCCTATTTTCCCATTACAAAATACCGTTGGCCAATAACATAGATGTGGATTCGCCTCTGGGTGTTTCCGCATACTCCAGGGCGGTAAATCAGATACGGGATGCCGACGAGCAGTACGGTGCGACCATGTGGGAGTACAAAGCTAAAGAGACGGCCATTCAAGCAGCGAACGACTTTTTCCAGAAGACGCGTAAAGGCGACGTTATTCTTCCGAAAGGGAAAGAGCGGATATACCATGCGATGGGTAGTGATATCCGGGATAACGACGGTAAACCTTTCTATAATGTCTATTCTCCAGACATCCGGGATCAGAGTTTTTTTAATGGATATAACCGGATTGTGCAGAAGATAGAGTTTAACTGCGGTTTGGCTTACGGTACACTATCCGATCCACAGGTAATAGATAAGACGGCAGAGGAGATAAAGGCCAGCAAGCAAAGATCCTATGCTACAGTAAAGGCTATACAGAACAGCACAGAGGACGCAATATGCGGTTTAATAAATGCTATCGACGCCTGGGCTACAATTTCCGGTTTGCAGTCTTCTGGGAAAGTAGAAACCTCATTCGACTGGGACGATTCCCTGGTGGTAGACAAGAAATCCGAGATAGAGCAGATCCGGGTAGACGTAAGTATGGGAGCCATGAGCCTGGTGGAATACCGGATGCGCCGGTTTGGAGAAACAGAAGAACAGGCAAAGGCCATGATCCCGCCGCCGGATACTGCGGAAGTAATGCCATAGAAGGAGGCGAAACCGCATGAAACCATCGGAGATCGAGAAAATCCCCTTGCGTGTGGAAGGACTCTTCTATGACCTACAAAACCGGGTTATGTCGGACGTAGTGCGACGCATAAAGAAAACCGGTGGAATAACATCTACAGCGGACTACCAGCTTAACAAAGTGCAGATCTTTGGTAACAGCACAGAGTTTATAGAAACGGAGATAAAACGAATTGCTAAGCTTACGGATCCGGAAATCTGGAAGCTGTATGACGACGTTGTGCAGAAGGAATATATCAGAAACAAGGACATGTACGAGCAGATCAATTCAAACTTTACCCCCTATGACGAAAACGAAATGATGCAGTCCTGGGTAGATGCAGTTGTAAAGCAGACTCAGGGCGGGATAGAGAACATTACGAATTCCCTGGGGTTTACAGCAAGCATGGGCGGAGGTAAGAAGGTATTTACCCCTCTTGCGGAGTACTACCAAAAGTACTTGGACAGCGCCTGCATGGATATAGTAACGGGTTCCTTCGATTACAATACTGTTTTGCGCCGCGTAGCCGGCGAAATGACGGCCTCTGGACTTAGAACGGTAACTTATGCAAATGGCAGGGCAGACCGGGCCACAGTGGCGTGTAGACGCGCCGCGATGACCGGAGTACGCCAGCTTTCCAACCAGATCAATGAGTTAAACGCGGAGAAGTTCGGGACGGATGCGTTTGAGGTAGAATGGCATTCCGGGGCCAGGGATTCTCACTGGTGGGGTGGCCGGGTGTATTCAAAGTCGGATCTTATTAGCATCTGCGGACTTGGAACCGGGCCGGGGCTTGGAGGGTGGAACTGTTACCACACCTATCACGCATTCATACCGGGAATTAGCGTGCGGACGTACACCGACGAACAGTTGGAAGAGATGAACGCAGCAGAGAAGGTACAGAGAGAATGGCGGGGCGAAAAGTACAATGCCTATGAAGCCACACAGCAGCAACGCAAGCTGGAAGTTCTTATGCAAAAGCAAAGGGCGGACATCAAGCTCTTAAAAGCTGGCAAGGCGGATAAAGAGGTTATAATGGCCGCGCAGTCCAAGTATTTAAGCACATACAACCAGTATCATTCATTTTCCGATAAAATGCACCTTAAGCCACAAATGGAACGGGTGTATGTAGACCGGTTGGGCAGGATGGCTAAATAGTTATACAGTGCTATTCGACCACTCGAAAGGGTGGTTTTTTATTGCCCGAAAACCTTTAAGGCGTTTAAACTGCAAGGTTAATACTCCAGCAGCAAGAGAGATAAACTGCTGCGGTCTGCGGAGACACCGCGTTAATAAACTAAGGCCATAGAAAGGACTAAGCATGGATTTAAAAGATTTATTAGGAGACGAACTATTTGCACAGGTAGACAGTAAAGTGCAGGAGCACAACGGCACGGTTACAGATAAAAACAAGCATGTAAAACTGGTGGATCTATCCGAAGGTGGCTATGTAAGCAAAGACAAATACACGACTTTGCAAACCGAAGCTGGTACTTATAAAAACCAGTTAGGGGAAGCCAATACCACAATCCAGTCATACAAAGAAATGGATATCGACGGTATAAAAAAGGCCGCAGACGAATGGAAAGTAAAATACGAAACTGACACGGCTTCGCTACAGACCAAACTTGCAGAAACACAGAAGACATTCGCCGCAGAAAAATATCTGGATGGGCAGAAAATCAAATCACCGCTGTCTAAAAAAACAATTCTAAACGAATTTATGGCACAGGGATTTGAATTTAAAGACGGATCTTTTGCCGGAGCGGACGAATACATGAAGAAGGTTCGCGAGCAGTACCCGGATGAATTTATTCCGGAGGAAAATAAGCCGGAAGAGAAAAAAACATGGGTAAGAGGAACATCGAACACATTTAAACCTAAGACATCAAATGAGCAGGAAACGTACTTGAAATCTAAGTACGCTAACAACAAATATTTTAATTAAAGGAGAATAGAACATATGGAATACGGTGGATATGACGTAAATGAGAACTATAGCAAAATTGTAGAGCCAAACCTTTACTTTGACTCGGTTTTACAACCAGGAATGACCTACACAGACAAGTTTCAGGGGGATGCAGCCGGCGGATTAGTTAAGGTATATAGGATCGCAGCGGATGGGGCGCAGGATCCCAAAGCGCCAGCCTCAGATTTTAGTGATTCAGCAGCGGATAATGAAATGATTGATCTTAGACTTAATAATTGCCAGCAAAAAAGTAAAAAGATCTATAGAGTTCAGGCGGATAGTGTTCCCTACGATATGGCGGAAGAACACCTTGCGCAGACGGTTATTGACTGCAAGGAAGGCTGGCAGGTATCAGGTTTGGCGTGCCTTGCAAACGAGGGTACAGAACTGGAAGATACAGGGGCCATTACCGCGGACAACATGAAAAATAAGGTTCTCCAGGCAAGAAAAGCCTTAAGAAAAGGAAAAGCGGTTGCAAATGTAGTTCTGTGTTCTGTGGATATGTATACAACCATGCTGGAGGCAGCCGGGAAAGAGTACACACCCGAAATAAATAACCAGGTTATGCAGTCCGGGCAAATGGGGCGGTGGCTGGGTATGCTGTGGGTGGAATGCAACCAGATGGATACATCCAGTTCAGCAAAATATTACAACCATGAGGGAAACTTACAGACGGTTGATCTTACAAAAGTGGATTTTGTCATGTATGATTTTAATACTTTTGCTATCGTAGACAATCTGGAATCTATTCGTTTAAAAGACAGCGAGCGTTTTACCGGTTCTTTGGCCCAGGTAGAGATTAATACCGGATACAGGGTAACTACTCCCGCGAAAGTCGTTGTAAAAAAACATACGGCTTAGTCAATTTAAATGTTACCTCTGTGGCGGGTAGCACGAGCGGATCCACGGCTATTACGGTGGATCCAACTTTGACAAGCGGTAACAGCTACAAGTACAAGATGGCTGCTAACCCCGCCATGCCGGCGTATGGGCAGGAGTGCAAATCTGGGTACACCGCCTGGGACGGGGTAGCAGAGATCACGGCAACAGCCGGGAATAAAATTGTAATCGTAGAAGTAGACGCCGGCAACAAGTGCGTAGGCGCCGGAATTACTACGATTGTTTCTAAGGAGTAGACAATGGGTGGACGAATTAACGTAGACCTCGAGTATTATGTGGAAAACTACGGTGGTAAAAAAATACCAGAGGATAGTTTTCTGGAAAAAACACGGGAAGCGGAAAGCATTGTTAACTTTATTACCTTCGGGCGGATACACGGGTATGTGCTGTCGCCCGAAGATCTGGACTGCACAAAGATGGCCATTTGCGCCGCCGCAGACAGCATATGGGAAAACAAGAAGAGAGCCGGCATTGTGTCGGAAAACACAGACGGCTATTCGGTAACATACTCCCAGGAATCCGGCTATAAAGAAGCCGCAGCCGATGCAGCCAGAGCATATCTAATAGATACTACTCTGCTGGAAAGGCGGGTGAATTGGACGTATGACTACAAATTGTAATCTTACAATCTATAACCGAAAAATAAATCCGGAAACCCGCAAGTATGAGTACACAAGGACATTCTTAGAGGGCGTGCACTGGCACACGGATCAGAAAACCAACGTGGGAGATAAAGGACTGGTGAGCGCGGATGTAATAAAGGTTAGAATCCCGATGGAAGACCGGAAAGGGTACATTTCTCCAGAACAGTACAAGACTCTGGAATACGGAGCACACCGGGATTGCTGGACAGTGGAAAATGGTGATCTGATCATTCGCGGAGAGGCAACCGGGGAAATCGAAAAGGAATCTGATGTTGTAAGGTTGGGCGCTGTTAAAGTCATAAGCCATTCGGAAAATATGACCGGTACAGCGCCCCATATCCGGATAGGGGGGAGTTCTTAATGGGGTACAGACTTAATGTCAAGCCAGCCCAGGAAATTCTACTTAAGAGGAGTTTAGACAAAAATGGGAAAGCGCAAAAGTTTTTTACGCACGAAGTCCGAAGGATGAGCGATCCATACATCCCACGTTTAAATGGGGTTCTTAAGGATACAGCGGTGGAAAAAACGAGCAGTATCGAATATGTGCAGCCATATGCCAGAAAACAGTTTTATGAGAACAAAGGGGACGGTCTGCGCGGCAAAGAGTGGACACAGAGAGCATGGGCAGATCGAGGCGACGAGGTAGTGGAGTCCGTTGCTAAACTTGCAGGAGGTAAAGCAAAATGACAAGAAAAAGAGCAAATGCGGTAGACGCTGGGAGCGTGTTGCAAAGCATTAAAGAATTTATAGAAACCTATCCGGATTTAGAGTCTTTCCCACGGGTAGATATGGAGAAGCTGGAGGAAGACGCAACGGCGTACATGATCGAAAGTGTACCCGCCGAGCCGTTTGTTAAAAAGTATTTGGACGGATCCAGCGTCCGGCAGGCAGTGTTCGCTATTTCCAGTAGAGAATTTTACGGAGATGTAGAAAACCTGGAGACACACGCGTTTTACGAGAGGCTTGCTGCATGGATGGAAGAGTGCACAAGGAATAACACTTTGCCGGATCTGGGAAGTAACAGAGAATCGGTATCCATTAAAGCAACAACGGGGGCATATGTGTACGATGCAGAGGGAACAAAGGCCCAGTACCGTATACAGTGCGTGCTTAAGTACTATCAAAAACAGTAGAAAAGGAGAAATATATTTATGGTAAAAGAAAGAAGATTTATCGCGGATTATATTAATGCCGGTACGGGCGCAGAAGCAAAGTACGCGTTTATGGGAACAGGTTTTACAGACCTGAACGACAGCCCGAGCGCGCAGACGACATCTAAGAAATACATTAATAACAAGAGCGCCACGAAGTCTATTAGTGGGTACGATTGGACAGCACCATATACAACCGACGTAATCCCGGACGACGAAGCGGTTATGTTTATCTGCAATATCGGAGAAAAGGAACTTACCGGACCGGATGCCGAAACAGATTATGTAAAAGTAGATCTCGGCAAAAAAGTGGGAAGTTCAGGTTCAGAGTTCGAAGCAAGAAGAAGGCGTGTTGCGGTAGAAGTTGCAGAATTTACTAATAACGATGGAGAAATGCAGGCTTCCGGTAACTTGCTGGGTAAAAGCGACTGGGAATTTGGGAAGTTTGATACAAAGACGAAGACGTTTACCCCGGAAGCAGAGCAGACGCCAACAGAATAAGAGGAGGATAAAAAAGAATGAAGAAAATTATTATTAATGGCGTAGAATTGGAGTTTGATATCTACGACGCCGACACGTTCGAAAAATATGATAAGTTAGAAAAAGCCGTTTCTGGCATTAAGGAAGAATCGGAAAAAGTAAGAGCCGAGCAGGGATTTGCAGCTTACATCCGGTTTATATCCGGGACAATAAAGGGCGGATTTGACGATATATTCGGGCAAGGCACGGCGGAGAAAGTGTGTGGTAAAGGCGACAGCCTTGTGGTTAGCATGGAGAGTTTTGCAGACCTTTCCAATGCAGTTACCCGGCAAACAAAAGAGCTGGAAGCAAACAGCAAAATACAGGAATTTACAAAAAGGGGCCAGGCAATGTTGGCAGCTAAAAATAAAAATGGATTTGCGGGCAAGCGAGGCAGTGAGCGCCCACGCCGATAGATTATGGCAAATCTGTTATTAGATAAACTGCCTAATAGTGTAGATCTGGATGGGGTGGAATATCCGATAAACTCAGACTTCCGAACCTCCATACGTTATGAGATCTTAATGGGCGACCACGCGAAAACAGATGAAGAAATCGCAGAAGAAGCATTAACTCTTTTCTACGGGAAGGACATACTCAGGCGCCCGGATCTAATCGAGGCTGCAATTAATAAAATGATATGGTTCTACTGCGGAGGAAAGACAGAAAGCGAGGGGGGTTCCTCACGGGGAGTTCCCCAAAAAGCTGCGTACTCATTCGAATATGATGACGACAGGATCTATGCGGCATTTGTAGAAAACTTTGGAATAGATCTCCAGGAGGTAGAATATATGCACTGGTGGAAATTCCGGTCTTTATTTAAAACCTTGTTGAATGGGGATAAGTTGCCAAAGATCGTAGAATACCGGGTTGTAAATGCCTCCAAGCTGCCTAAAGAGCAGCAGAAGTACTACAGAGATATGCAAGAAATATACAAGGTTCCCGAGCCAAAGGCAGTACAGAAAAAAGCAAGTGCTATCGAGGAGGCGTTATTGAGGGGTGAACCAATAGACCACCTGTTGTAATTTGTTGGGAATTATTGTATAATTCTCTTTATTAAAATTATAAGGAGATAGTTATGAATAAAAAAATAATTCCAATGATGTGCAGCGTATTACTATTAGCGGGATGCGGCACGCCGAGCACTACGGCAACAGAAAAAGACAACGAGACGGAAACTATTACGCAGAATATGACTGCTGCTGCTACGGACCAGATAGAGATTGAAACTACAAAGGACGTAGAGGAAATTCCGAGTAGTGTACAGGACATATTCACACAATATATTGATCTAAAAAATAAGTATGATTTTGCTTATGATATAGTTAGCGCGCCTAGTAAGGGCGACACAGGCGGATACAGTTTTGACTTTAATGAACCGGACGGAAATCTGAATTTTAATGATAGTGTTTATTTTATAAATTCAAAAACCTACGAAAATCCATCTTATTATACGATAGTAGAAGTTAGTGGGAAACAATATTTAAAAGATTTTATAGCATCTACTTGTATGGTAGCGGATAATGATATATCTTTGGATGATGCAAAAGAGTATACTAAAGAAATCGTAAATAGTTATAGCAAGGATGCATTTAGCAAAGTAGTTACCTGCGGTGACTATAGCATATTCATGACACCCGAAGGTACCAGAACTTCCAATATATGCGCTATTAATATAAATTCTATTTTCCCGGTTGTCGATAAAAATATATATTCAGAGCTTGATTATCAATCTTATTTAGCGCCAGAGATGAACCAAGGTACAAGATACTTTGTAAATGGAAAAGTAACAGAGACGTATTTTGGAGATGGACTAGAGAAAGAAAACTGTTATTTGAAGGTAACAGGAGAAAATGGAGAAGACATTTTGTTGACATATGATTTCATGTTCAATCCTAAAGAATTTAAAGTAGGCGATAATTATGTATTCTATGGGTTTCTATCATCAGGTTTCGACGGAAATCCTTTTATAATGTTAGAATACTGCGAGTAGTAATTGGCAAAGCACTCAGAAATGGGTGCTTTTTTTATGCCATTTTATTCAGGAGGTGGAGCATATTGTAAAAATTAAATGTAGCACCTGCGACCAAACCCTCATGTTCGCAGAAATAGCAAAAGGGGAGATAAAATGCCCAAGGTGCAAAGAACTAAACAAAATTGACTATAACACAAAGGGAAGAGTTAAGAAGCGTACCGAAGAGTAACGTTCGAGCCTACTTTGTTTTCTTAAAAAAGGTAGGTGTAAAATTTGGCAGACGGTACAATAGTAATCGACACGAGCCTAGATAATACCGGCATTGAGGCCGGTTTAGGCAAGCTGCAAAGTTTGGCTGGCGCTGGCGCAAAAGCGGCGTCTGTGGCTATAGGGGCAGTCAGTACGGCACTTGCTGCTGCGGGCACTGCGTCCGTTGCTGTAGGTAAAGAATTTGAAACGAGTATGGCGAAAGCGTCTACCCTTTTTGGAGATACAAAGGTAGACACCGAGAAGTTAAATAAAAGTGTTTTGGGCCTATCCAATTCTTCCGGCTTAGCGGCTGCGGAGATTGGGGAAGGGCTGTACAGTGCGTTGTCTGCGGGGCTTCCGGTTACGGAAGATATGGGCAAGACAATGGACTTTATGAGTCAAAATGCAAAGCTGGCAGCAGCCGGATTTACAGACGTAGATACGACTGTGGGAGCGACAGCGAAAGTTCTAAATGCCTATAAGATGGACGTAAGCGACACAGACAAAGTACACAAGGTCTTAATGCAAACGCAGAACAAGGGTATTACAACAGTTGGGGAGTTAAGTTCTGTACTTGCGCAGGTTACACCGACCGCGGCAGCAATGAACGTCGCATTTGAGCAAGTCGGAGCATCCCTTGCGACAATGACCGCGCAGGGTACCCCCACGGCACAGGCAACCACCCAGTTAAACAGTTTGTTTGCAGAATTGGGGAAAAGTGGCACCCAGGCAAATGTTGCACTGGAAGAGGCTACAAAGGGCACAGAGTATGCAGGAAAGAGTTTCCAGCAGCTCATGCAGGAAGGTGTGCCATTAAACGATGTACTTAATGTAATGGACACCTACGCACAGAAGAACAACCTTTCTATGCTGGATATGTTTAGCAGTATAGAAGCAGGAAAAGCGGCCCTCGCAATGTCCGGTAAAAATGCACAGCAGTACACGGATAACCTGGCTGCAATGGGGACAGAAACCGATGTTGTCGGAGATGCCTACACAAAGATGGCGGATACCCTGGAATTTAAAAGCAACCAGATTAAAGAGGGTGTAAAAAATCTGGGGATAGAGTTCTACAAGGGCATAGAATCCCCATTAAAGAAAGCAGCCGACCAGGGTATAAAATACGTAGCTTCCTTAACTAAGGCATTCCAAAAAGGCGGATTAAAAGGGTTAGTTAAAGAAGCAGGAACAGTATTTGCGGATATTGTTACCGAGGCAGCAAAACAGGCACCAAAAATGATTAAGGCTGGATCGGATATGCTTCTGTCTTTTGTTTCCGGAATTGCAAAGAACAAAGATAAGCTATACGCAGCCGCCGTGGAAATTGCCAAAGCATTAGGGGACGGGATGGTACAGTTGCTGCCGGAAGAATTACAAAGGCCAGTGCAGTCCGCTATAGATGCCCTGGCAAAGTCGTTTGAATCCGGTGGATTAAAAACGGCGATAGGTACGGCGTGTAAGTTCTTCGACAACCTGGTGGAAATAGTAGGAAAAATAGCAGAGACAGTACTTCCGCCAGCGGCAGCAGCCGTAGACTTTTTAGCGGAGCACCTTGACTTACTCGGTCCGGCAGTCCTGGGAGTGGTTGCCGCGATTACGGCCTTGGAAGTAGCAAAAGCAATGGCAACAGCTACTAATGCGTTAACCGTGGCATTGGGCGCTAATACGATAGCAGCAAAGATCGCAGCAGTGGCCGTAAATGCATTCCGAGCGGCAATGGCGGCCGGTCCAGTGGGAATATTCGCGGCAGCAATCGTGGGCGTAGGTGTGGCCTTCGCTGCGTATGAACTGGCCACGAATGATGCGATGTCGGCTGGTACACTGCTAAAAGATTCACAGTCCGAGTTAGCGGAGTCATTCGGAGAAGTTGGTAGTTCGGCAAGCGCTTTTATAGATGGGATTTCCAGTGCTCAATCGCATTTGTCGTCCTTCGACGACACGCTGTTTGCGTCCAATGAGGAACAGCAAGCCCTTACTAAGAACATGGAAGAGGTACAGACCGGAATTACCACGATCTGTAAAACAGCATCCGATGAACGACGGAATTACACTGACCAGGAGATTGAGCAGTTAAACAACTATTTTGCAAAGCTGGAGGAGCTAAACAAGCAGCAATTTGCACTGGAAGAAGCGAAAGCTAAAGCAATTAAGCAACAGGCAACTACAGCAGCGGAAACGCGAGACGGAGATCTTGCGAACTACCAGAAGACTGCACAGGAGTGGATTCATACCGCGCAGGAGCAGGCAGACAAGCAAATAAAGCTTCGGGAAGATCAGGCAATAAATGAAATTGCCCTATTAAACCAACAGTTCGGTGATGAAGCAAATTTGCAAAACGAAGCATACAAAAGTAAATACGAAGGAATAGTAGAAGCCAAAAATAATGATCTGGCCGCTGTAAAAAAGGGTGTAGCCGATGTTACCGCGGTATACGCAAATGGATACGCTGACCAGATAAGTGCAGATGATTCTTTCTCTAAGGCTTTACAGACCGCGAACCAGGCGAAGGAGCAGGAAGAACAGCGGTATAACCAGGAAATGGCCCGCTTGAAAAAAGAATATGCGGAGCAGACAGAGGGGGCCAATTATGACACAACCGGGCTGTTAGCAATGTATACGCAGAATGTGCAGGACTTAGAGTCCTCCCATGCTACTGCAATAGCAGATATATGGTCTGGAATAACAAGCACTATGACCGGGGAGCAAGCCCAGCAATTGGGCGTTTGGCTGGGGCTACAGGCTATGACGGCAAGTCAGGGCGGACAGTTAAGCGAAGAAACCCGGAACACCGTGCAGCAGATGACAGACGCCTGGAGCCAGTTACCAGAGGGTACGCAAAACACAATTACCGATGCTATTGGCCCTATGCTGGAGCAATTGGCAGCATACAATCCGGAACTTGCTGGAATCTCTAAGGAAAGCGCAGATTCCATCATTAATACTTTTTCGGACATTATACAAAGCAGTGAGATATCCCAAAAGACAAAAGATACATTTACCGAGGCTGGAAAAGGAGCCGCAGCCGGTATTCAAGAGAGCACTCCAGCGGCAGAGGAAGCAGCTAGAGAGCTTTTAGACAAACCGTTTGCGGTACTAAATTCTGGAGATACAGCCAGCAAGGCACGACAGAGCGGAAATAGTACCGGTTCTTCTTGGGTGGACGGATTAGCCACTGTAAGTGCAAGCACACCGGGATTTAATCTGGTGAACACTTTTACGGGGGGCGTTAAAAAAGGGGAAGGCGGTGCAAAAAGTGCGGCCACCAGTGTTGTAAATACCACAAAAAGTACTTTGGGAAGTGTAAATGCAACTGCGGAAGGTTCCAAGGCGTCATCGACTTACGCCGGTGGAATGGGGTCATTAGTTGGGTTAGTGCAAAATACGGCTACCCTTATGGTTAATGCCGCAAAAGGGCAATACGCAGCAAGCGATATGTCGAAAGAAGGTGCCAACCAGTCTGGGACCTTTATTATTGGTATGTCTGGAAAAACTGGAGCAGTTAAAGCAGCGGGTACTACGATGGTAAATTCTGCAAAGACTGGTGCTGGTTCCATACAGTTAAACGATACCGGAACTAAAACGGGACTTACTTATATCGCTGGAATTAATGGTATCGTAGGCGCCGCAAATGCCGCGGGTGCATCCCTTGGGAATAATGCAAACACGGGCGCCGGATCTATAGACGCGACTAACACAGGGGTGTACTTCGGGCAGGGATTTGTAAACGGAATCGACAGCATGGTCGGGGAAGCTATACGAGCCGCCGCTAATTTAGCAGCGCAAGCCCTGGCAGCAGCACAGCGCAAAATTGATTCCCATTCTCCATCAAAAGAGACAGAAAAACTCGGTAAATATTTTACGCAGGGTTTTGCAGTTGGTATTTCTGGAAATAGCCAGGAAGCAGAAACAGCAGCTATTAAACTGGCGTCTACCATGCTTAAGGCATTAAAAAAAGCGAGCGGGAATTACGAGGATGTAGCCAAGAATGCGGTTGATTCCTTTTCTACTGGTATAAAAAATGCGGTTGAGCAAGCAAAAGACAGTGCTAAAAGCCTGGTAGATACAAGGATTAACACCTACAAGTCCGGAGTAGAGAAAGTATATAAGGCAGCTATTGCGGACGAAAAAGCCGCTATGAAAAAGCGGATAGAAGAAGAGGAGAAAAACACAGAACGTCTGAACGCCGATCTTAAAAAGCAAATTACTAAGTCGAACAAAGACCAGATAAATGCAGAGATCCAGGCAAACAAAGATAAATTAAAGACCTTTAAGGAGACAGAAAAGAGCAGTACACAGCAGAGAATAGATGCCTTAAAGGAGAGCCAGACAAAAGTAACAGATGCCTATACAAGTGCAGCAAAAACTTCTCTTACTGCCTATTCGGATGCAATGGAAAGCGCGGCCCAGGCGGTACAGGATAAACTTACAAAAAAAATAGAAACTATTTCCGACGAAGCCCAGAAGAAATACGACGAGGTTATCCGGAAACAAGAATCTATGTTTAATAAGCTGGACGACTACGGAAAGCTTTATGAAAAAGACGGCGACGGAAACGTAATATTTTCTAATCTCAAGAAAGAAACGGAAGATCTTACCCGCTACGGGAACAATCTGGAGCAGCTAAAGGGCAAAATATCCGCCGGGTTTATGGACAAAATCGTGGAGATGAATGCCGCGGATGCCCTGGAGTTTTCCGACGCATTGCTTAAGCTATCCGCGCAGGAGCTTAAGTCTTACAACGATGCATTTGTACAGAAGCAAAACGCAGCGGATCAGATTTCTAAAAAGTTTTACCAGAAACAGATCGACACAATAAAGACAGAGTATACCGCCAAAATTGACCAGGCGTTTAAAGACTCCCAGAAAAGCCTAGAGGCAATTGGAACACAGGCAGTAAAAGGCTTTATAAAGGGGATGAACGCCCAGAAAAGCGACCTGGAAAAAGCAGTCAGGAAAGTTGCGCAGTCGATCATTGACCAGATGCGGAAGACCTTAGATACTCACAGCCCGTCGAAAGAATTTGAGCATATCGCGACCGATTGTATGGACGGGTATGGCGGAGGATTTAAGGCTGGTACTAAAGAAATAAAGAAGGTTATCGACAAGGAAGGTAAAGGTATCCTTACCAACGCAAGAAAAGCCCTGGACTATGGCGGGGTTGTATCGAAAATGCGGGCGTCTGTAAAGGCGCAAACCGCGCAGATAAGCGGGGAGGTAGCTTCTAATATTAATTATAAGGTATCCGGAATCGCAACGGTGGAAGCGCTGCAAAGAAAAGGAAACTATAGACAAATGGCGGAAGAATACGCCAACGCATTAAGCCGTGCAGGCGTGCCGGTACTCTTGAATGAAAGAGAAGTAGGCAGAATGGTAGGTGAGTACAATAATTAATGATATTTATTATATTAGCAGCACAGGGAAGAAAGTAGACCTGATGAAATGGCCGTATAAGCTACAAACCGGAGATTTTTTTGACTACGAATGGGATTATGAAGCGGTTACAAATACAACCGGTGGCAGAATATACGGATTTCGAAAGGCTATAGCCAAAAAGAGCATGACACTAAGTATAGGCGCCAGAGATTGGGCGTCCTATGCGGATGCCATAAACCATCTACACGGGGTTACGGAAGCGGATGTTCTAACACTATCCCCCGGCAGGTTGTACGCCGGGAGAAGTTACCTGACTGGGTATGTCATGGCTTCCAGCAAAACAGAATGGGAACAAGGATATACCGCCCTGGACAATGATCTTACGTTTGTGACAGAATACCCTTTCTGGTGTACAGAATCTACTTATATGCTGTACGTAAACAGGTTTCCGGAGGATGTAGAAGACTATCCATTTCTGGATTACCCATACGACTATCCGCATGACTATTATGTACATCAGGCGATTATGCCGCTGCGCAACGATCACTATGCAGCAACAGATTTTGAAATGACATTTTATGGTCCGTGTTCCCATCCGTATATATATATCGACGGAAACATGTACCTGGTAAATGCCGTCGCAAATGACAACGAAAGGATTGTTATTAATTCTAAAGAACGTACCGTTGTTTTAGTTAACTCTAAGGGTGCCCGGATAAACATCTTTTCTAAGAGAGGAAAAGAATACGACATATTCCGAAAGATCCCAAAGGGAGACAACCGCGTGCAATGGGGAGGTCTATTCGACGTAGTAGTCACACTTTTCAAGGAAAGGAGTGAGCCGGAATGGTAGATTTCATCGTGGCAGAAAAAACGGATACCGGTTTAGAAGAGATCGGTTATCTGGGTGATATGTCTTCTATAGACATAGATGTCGGAGGTAATAACGACTTACAACTTAAGGTACCATTAAAAGCTCAGGCTGCGGAATTAATGCGGCATGGGCTATTTTTATACCGTACTGGGACAGAGTACGGTGGAATTATTAATGACATGCAAGCGGTCATCCGATCTGGAGAATTGGTGTGCATGGGATATACCTTCCGGGGTTTGCTGGATAAGAAAATTATAGAACCAGATCCCGGACAAAGTCACAAAGTTGTTTCTGGAGATGCAAACAGGATCATAGAAGCACTTATAAAGTACCACTACCCCGACAGTATTTTTATAGTTCCGGGAGAAGACAGCAAGTTTATTCTTAAAGATTACCAATTTAACCGGTATTGTACTTTGCTGGAGGGAATAACCGCGATGCTGGAATCCGTAGGGGCACGCCTCCAGATCACGTCCGTGAGCGATACGCAGGGTGTACGGGTGGAGCTTAATGCAGTACCGTTTATGAATCTATCCGACGAGATTGAGTATTCGCAGGATGGAAGAGTTAATTTTACAGTTAGGGATTACAGGCTGGGCATAAACCACTTAATTTGTCTTGGAAAAGGTGAACTGGCCGACAGGCTGGTTGTCCACCTGTATATAGATAAAAATGGAGAAATAGGACAGAAGAAATATTATACCGGCCTGGAAGATATTTCACAAGTCTACGAGTTGTCTTCGGAAGATAACACCGAAAAGCTTATATCCGAAGGTACGAAGAAACTTAAAGAACTTATGAATTATAAGTCTGTCACAGCTTCCGTACAGGACGTAGACCTTAATCTGGGGGACATCATTGGCGGGCGGGATCGTATAACCGGTATTTTGGTTAAGGCACCTATTATACAGAAGATCCTTACCATTAGTAATGGGCGGGAATCTATCTCTTATAAAACGAAAGGGGAATAAAAAATGAATGTAAATATTATAGACGGGTATCGGGGGATCTCCCATGTAACCGCGGAGAATATAGGGGATCAAAACGCCGGAACTTTTGGCCCGGATCTATTAGTCTGGGACGTCGGAGAAAAACTGAGGTGTGAACAGATCTCTAACAACCTTGTAAAGATTAAAGACGGGGCATTTACTTGGCAAGGAAGACGTGGGTCTATTGACGCCGGGAAATACGACGATTTGGACATAGAGAACGGGAAGCAGGGAGAGGAAAGAATAGACACCGTGGCAATCCGGTACACAAAAGATTCGATGACCAAAATAGAAAAATTTGACCTTGTGGTTATAAAGGGGGAAATCAGTACTACTACAGGAGGCGCCAGGCCCCCTGAGATGGTGAAGGATCCTATTCGTAACGGAGCCGTTTTATCCGAGGTAGCACTTTACAATGTGTATATACAGCACTTAAATATTACATCTATAACCCCACAATTCAAAGTTCTTCCACGATACCAGGAATTGTTCGATTTTATCTATCCGGTGGGAAGTATTTATATGAGTGTTATGAGTACAAACCCGGGAAAAATATTTGGCGGAACATGGGTAGAATGGGGGAAAGGACGGGTACCGGTTGGTGTAGATTCAAGTCTGGAGGCATTTAAAACGGTGGAAAAGACTGGAGGAAAGGCAGACCATGTACTATCTACAACAGAACTTCCATCGCATTCGCACACCATAGGATACCATTCCCATACAATTGAACCTCATAATCATATCACTGAACCACATTCACATGGCATACCCAGCTTAAGTGGGACCGCGGCAACAGCCGGTAGTCATACACATGGCGGTAGATCAGACAAAGACGCCGCAAGCGGTACCGCGAAAAATAGATACAATAATGCCGGAGTGGATACACAGCCTGGGTTTACGCTGCCTGCTGGCGACCATACACACAGAGTTTCTACAGAACCAGGTAATACAGGGAGCGCTATAATAAACACTAATTTTGTGCCGTTATCCACCGCCGCATCCGATTTAAATGCAACAAATAGTTCGGGATCCGGCAGTGCACACAACAACTTACAGCCGTATATTACTTGCCGCATGTGGAAAAGGACAGCGTAATGGAGATAGGAATATGCAAAGAAAATTAAGATTTATAGTCGATGGGCAAGAGATCAGAAAAGATCCGACCTGTGATTTTTCAAATATCGTAGCAAACTCGCGGTGTTATCTCGCTGCGAGTTTTACTTTCTTAGGAGATTGGACCGGTATGCAGAAGGTTGGGCTATTCTACAAATACGGCCGGGAATACGCCGAGAAGATATCAAATAACGAGTGTGTAATCCCAGCGGACGCGTTAACCCATACCAATTTTCAGGTTAGCGTTTGCGGGGTAAAAGGAGATACACGTGTGTTTACTAACAAGGTAACAATAGAGCAGGTTAAAAATTAGAGAGGAGGTGCTTAAATGGCAAGTTTAGATCAGGTGCTGGATTTAATTAAAGAAGAACAATCTGACAACGAAGTATTCGTGACCTATGACGGGTATCCGATTGTAGAGCAGTATACGGATCCGGAATACGCTAATATCGATGACCGGGTGATTTCAGGGTTGTCTGTTCAGAAATCTGTAGCGGGGGAATCTTTAAGCCAGTATGTCGAGTTCCGTATGCCAAGAAGGTGTGACGGAATCGATTTATTGTTAAAAAGAATTGAAATCGTGTATGAAGTCAAAGACGGAACAGGTGGAGCTAATCAGCCTATAAATGTTTCGTATTCGGACAAAACAATTAAATTTGGATGGGTAATACCTTCTGCTGCAATTAGCAAAACGGGAACAATCTTAGTTGGAGTAAGTGCAATAGGAACAGAAGATGAGAAACCATATGTGTGGAAGACCGCACCAATAGAGTACAAGGTCAACGCCGGTATTGACGTAAATAGCAATATCCCTGAGCCAGATAATGGGTGGTACGAGCAGTTCGTAGAAAATATGGATTTCTATGTAAGACAGTCAAAAAGCGTATTAGAAGACATGCGTGAGATCGAGACAGGATGGAGTACAGTAGTCGAAACAGTGGAAAACATTAGGATTGGGGCGGATGGGACAGAGTATGCTACACCAGGGGATGCAGTCAGGGGACAGGTTGCAGCGCTCTCTGAAGAGATTGCTGGAATAACAGAAGCTGCTGAAATGATACCAATAGAAATAAAAAATGGATATTATGGA
>OKWQ01000273.1_pt1 | contig 22333 bp, 25 predicted proteins | sample 1607071 | NCBI WGS metagenome assembly OKWQ01 (sample SAMN07501039, study PRJEB24779) | human gut metagenome
GGAGCCCATGCCAGTTTCCCACACCCATCTTTCCGTACACTACCTACATCTACAAAGCGTCTTAATCAGCTAAACCCAAATTCAAGAAATTGTTTGCTGTAGTACTAAAGCGATCGGGATTAAACGAAAATTCCAAAATAAGCAGCCGCATTCCCATAACAGATATCCTGCACAACTTTTCCAAGGTACGCCATGTCGGATGGGTATTCACCATCTTCCACCCAGGTACCCAGTTTCCCGCATAGAATTCTTCGGAAATATTCGTGTCGCGGGAAGGATAAGAAGCTTCTGGAGTCGGTCAGCATTCCGATAAATGTGGGCAGAATTCCAACATTTGCAAGATCCTCCAGATGCTTTTCCATACCTGTTTTATGGTCGTTAAACCACCATGCCGCACCCAGCTGTACCTTTCCTTTCATCTGTCCGCCCTGGAAATTTCCCGCCATAACTGCCAGCATCTCCATATCGTTGGGATTCAGGCAATACAACACAGTCTTAGGCAGTTCGTCTGTTTTATCCATACTATTCAGCAATGCGCTGATATCAGGAGCATAGTGAAAATCATTCATTCCGTCAAATCCGCTGTCTGCACCTGTAATTTCAAACATTCTGGATGAATTATTGCGAAGAGCACCGATATGCAGCTGCATAACCATTTGGCGCCTGTGATATTCACGACCAAGAGCACTTAGCAGAAAACCACGGTATTTTGCATATTCCGTATCACTGATTTCTTTACCAGCCAGTTTTTTCTGATAAATAAAATCTGCCTCGTCTCCTTCAGAATACCGGTATATATTGCACTCCAGACTGTGATCACTTACCAGACAACCCATCTGCCCAAAAAAGTCCAATCGTTCCTTTAACGCATCCAGCAAAAGATCTATGGATGTCAGTTCATATCCAACTTTTTCCCCAAGTTCTTTTACATACAGTACGAAATCTTCTTTCTCCAAAGCAATCGCTCTGTCCGGACGAAAGGTGGGCATAACCTGTATTTGAAAATGCTCGTCTCTCAGCTTTTTGTGGTATTCCAGGTCTTCCAATGGGTCATTTGTCGTACATAATGCTCTTACATTCTGCATACGAAGCAGGTTTCGAACCGAGTATTCTTTCATTCCCAGCAACTCATTGCATTTATCCCAGACCTCTTTTGCATTTTCAGGCATTAAAGGCTCATGAATATCAAAATACCGCTGTAATTCCAGATGCGTCCAGTGATAAAGTGGATTTCCAATAGCCGCCTGAATTGTTTCCGCCCAGGCTTTAAACTTCTCGTAGTCATTTCCTTTGATTCCGGTAATGTGCTCTTCCAGAATACCAAATGCACGCATAGCTCTCCATTTGTAATGATCCCCTCCAAGCCATACCTGGGCTATGTTTTCATAACACCGGTCTTCATAAATTTCCCGGGCACTCAGATGATTATGAAAATCAAAAATTGGCATTTCTTTTGCATAACTATGATACAGCGTTTTTGCCGTATCACTTTTTAACAGAAAATCTTCGTCTAAAAATTGTTTCATTTTATCCTCCCTGCCATTCCATAGATCGTTCTTAAAAATATTTCTACCTGGCTGGTTGTTACCGCCTTGTGGGATGCAGCCAGACAGGTGCAATGATTCTACAGGCATACTCTAACAGCCACTGGTTAAATTATTCAATAAGGTTCTGACAGCTCCCGGTCCTGCTGTCATTTTTTTTACGTAATCTTCTACAAGTTCCCCCATTCCCGCATCATAAATATTTACGCCAAAGATCTTCTCATTGGACAGAATCGGTTCTAATATCGAATGAATATCTGTCTCTTCCCCCAGCTTCAGATTCTTTATCTGAGGAAGTAAAGTATCAAGCAGAGGATCCGGACTCAGCGTAAATACATTTCCGTTATCATCCACACCACAGAGATAACGTATCCAGCCGGCGAATACCAATGGTATCATCTTCAGATCCTTCACATTTAACTGATCGGACTTCCTATATGCTTTTACGGTTTCTCCAAAGCGGATTGCCAGCTTCTGGGAGGTATCCGTAGCAATTCTCTGAGGGGTATCCGGCATAAACGGATTTGGTATTCTTACATTCAGGACTTCATCAATAAACTTTTTCGGATCCAGAATCCCTGGATTTACCACTACAGGAAGCCCTTCCTGGTATCCGATGATTTCCACCAGTTTTTTTAAAGCGGGATCTTTCATTTCTTTGGAAATTAAATCGTATCCTAAGAGGCAGCCAAATACCGCAAGGGAAGTATGCAGTGGATTTAAACAGGTGCACACTTTCATTTTTTCTACTTTATCAACCGTCTCTCTGGAAGTAAAGATAATACCACCTTTTTGCAGATCTGGTCTTCCATTTGGAAACGCATCTTCTATCACCAGATATTCGCACTCTTCCGCATTGACAAAGGGAGCCACATAAGTATTTTTAGAAGTTACGATCGGGTCTTGCTGTTCTACACCATCTTTTTTGAGAATTTCCTTCACAGAGGGATCCGGTCTTGGCGTGATTTTATCAATCATCGTCCATGGAAAAGATACTTTTTCTTTATTTGTTACATAATCCAGAAACCCTTTTTTTACAGTGCCGTTTTCTTCCCAAGCTCTGGCGAAAGCTGCAACTGCGTCATATAATTTGCTCCCATTGTGGGAACAGTTATCCATACTTACCATGGCTACCGGCTTTTCTTTAGACAAATATCTTTCATACAAAAGTGCAGCAACTTTTCCAATATAACTTTCCGGTTTCTTTGGACCACGCTCCATATCCACACTTACGGACGGTAACTGCTCGCCTTTTCCATTTACCAGACTATAACCTTTTTCTGTAATGGTAAAGCTGACCATTTTCAGAGAATCTTTCTGAAAGATCTCTTTTAACCTATTGAAATCCCTGTCATTTTCACTGTCTGCAGTAAGGGATTCCACTACGCTTCCAACGACTGTTTTCTCCACGGTTCCGTCTGCCTTTAAGGTAACCAGAATACTGTAGTCATCATGGGGTACATTCATCTTATCCACAATTTCATAGTCATAACCTTCCGCAACAACCAATCCTCTGTCCAAAACGCCTTCATTCAAAAGATTCTGCACCACATTCGCCTGAAATGCCCGAAAGATATTACCTGCCCCAAAGTGTATCCAAAAAGGGTTTTCCATCGTTTTATTTCTCACCGTTTCCCGGTCAAATTCCGGCAGTTTATATCCCGCTTTTTCCCATGCTGCCCTATCCTGTAAACCATCTTTATTTAACTGCATCATGATTCCTCTCTTCTATATAATAATTTGTTTTTGATTGTTCATTTTTGACTTTTTACAATTGCTTCCCATAATCCATTTAAATAGGCGGCGCCTAATGACCTGTCATATAATCCGTAACCCGGCATTGCAACCTCACCCCAGATCATACGGCCATGATCCGGTCTGACCGGTCCCTCAAATCCGATCTCATACAAGGCCTTCATAATTTCGTACATATCAAAAGTGCCATCACTGGAAAGATGTGCCGCTTCCTCGAAATCCGTTGGGGAATTAAATTTCAGATTTCTGACATGTGCAAAATGGATCCGGCCTTTTAGGGAGCGAATCATATCCGGCAAGTCATTTTCCAGATTTGTACCATAAGACCCCGAACAGAAAGTCACACCATTATGAGAATTATCCACCATTTTCATCATTCTTAAAATATTTTCTTTATTGATAATGATTCTTGGAAGTCCAAATACGCTCCATGCCGGATCATCCGGGTGAATTGCCATATTAATGTCATATTTATCACAAACCGGCATAATTCTTTCTAAAAAATATTTCAGATTCTCAAACAGTTTTTCTGCATCTACTTCTTTATAAAGATCAAATAAATCTTTGATTTTTGACATTCTCTCCGGCTCCCAGCCTGGAAGGACGAATCCATTGGAATCAGAATCTATGGACGCAAACATATCTTCGGGATTCAATTTATCCACTGTCTCCTGATTATAAGCCAGAACAGTAGAACCATCCGGTCTCTTTCTTGCAAGCTCTGTTCTGGTCCAGTCAAATACCGGCATAAAGTTATAGCAGACCAGATGAATATCTGCCTGCCCCAATCGTTCAAGTGTGGTAATATAATGATCGATATATTGATCTCTGTCAGGAGTTCCAATCTTGATTGCATCATGAATATTTACACTTTCAATACCGGACACATGAAGCCCTGCTGCCTCTACTTCGTCCTTCATTGCCTGGATATCCTGTACGCTCCAGGCTTCTCCTGGAACGGAATCATACAAGGTAGTGATAACTCCTGTCACCCCCGGAATCTGCCTGATCTGCTCCAAAGTTACTGAATCATGCTTACTCCCATACCATCTCAATGTCATTTCCATAAAATCCACCATTTACCTTTCTTATTTAACTTATTCTCCCAACAAGTTACTCTCTTTTTGTTAATTCTAATTATACTTTTATTTTTAAAAATTCCAATTGGTATAGTTGTTGTATACATTGCAAAACTTGCTATAATGTATTATAGTAAAGTTCACACCAATACGCGAACTATATAGTATGGATTTTTCGGACATACTCCAAGAAAGAAGGATTCTTATGAAAAAAAACCTGCAGACAGCTTTCAGCACACGCCAGTATATGCGTTCCAAGGATTTCGAAATCTATTATTACAGTGATCTGGGACTATCCCCTGTGGAATCACACAGCCATGATTACTATGAATTTTATTTTTTTCTGGAAGGAAATGTGAGCATTTCCATAAACGGAACACCTCATCCTGTCAAGCCCGGTGACTTTTTATTGATACCTCCCGGCACAAAACACCATCCCTGTTTTCTGGATCAGGATAAGCCCTATAGGCGGTTCGTGCTCTGGATCAGCAAAGATTACTGCAGCCGGCTCACCAATGCCTCTACCGATTATATCTATCTGATGCAGTATACCGTTACGGCTAAGCGCTATGTCTTCCATACGGAAGTAATCACCTTTAATGCGATTCAATCCATGATTTTCCGGCTTATAGAAGAAACGAGAAATGACCGTTTTGGAAAAGAATCTGAAATTTCCCTTCAGATAAATACCCTGATTCTCTACCTGAACAGACTGGTTTATGAACAGAACCACAAGAAAACCAATCCGGCCGAAAAATCCCTTTATCTGAATATATGTAATTATGTATCTGATCACCTGGAGGCAGACCTGTCACTGGAACATCTGGCACAAAAATTTTATGTAAGCAAATTTTATATTTCCCATACGTTTAAAGACAACATTGGCATATCCATCCATCAGTATATTACAAAAAAACGGCTGCATGCCTGTAAAGACGCCATCCTTGGCAGTACCCCCATCAGCAGGGTTTTTGAGCAGTATGGATTCAAAGATTATTCCAGTTTTTATCGGGCATTTAAAAAAGAATACGGGATCTCACCAAAAGATTATAAAGAAATGTATCAACTTTCCGATGACCTTCATCAATAATCATGCATACGGCTGCGCATAACTCTTTACACCTTTACACCAAAATACGGCTGCAAAATCGCTTCCAGCAGGACTTAAAACAAAGTCCAAATCTGGCTGATTCTGCAGCCGTATCCACTGTTTATAATTCTATATATACGGGAAATCAACTGATACCCGTATAATGCTTTCTTAACTTATCATCTATTTTTTTAGCTATCCTATCTTTAAGTACATAGCAGAAATTAACAAATCTTGCAAATCCACGTTCCAGTACCAGCGCCATACAGATCATCGGTATTACAAAGATCACTTCCCAGCGGAAGATATCATATATTCCCAACAGCCCCGGTGCAATCAGAATTCCTGCACAAAAAATAGCAACTACTCCAATACTCAGGACTCTTCTGAGCATATTCATTGGCTTACATACTCTAAATACCACAAGCATACTCACCATACCGCCAACCAGCAGATTAAATGTGGAGGTCATGGTTTCATTCATACCCCAGAATGGACTTAATGCCTGAATCGTACTCATAGTAAGAACCATCGTCAATGCAGCCGGCAGTGACACCCGAAGTACATGCTTTAAAAAACCGGTGGTAGTTACACCTTCTGTCTGCTCCAGCGTTAAGATAAAACTGGGGATTCCGATTGCCGTACTGCTGATCCAGGAGAGCTGAATCGGAATAAACGGATAAGAGCGCTGTAAAAATATAAATATGACGCATAAAATGACAGAATATATAGTCTTAGTCAGATACAGCGCACTTACCTTTTCAATGTTGGTAATAATCATACGGCCTTCCCGTACAATATTCTTCATCGATGCAAAATCCGAATCCAGCAGCACGATATGGGCAACCTGTTTTGCCGCATCACTTCCTGCCGCCATGGCAATACCACAGTCTGCATCTTTCAAAGCCAGAACATCATTGACACCATCTCCTACCATTCCCACAACCTTCTGGTTTGCCTGATAGGCTTTTACAATACTTTGTTTCTGTTCCGGGCGAACCCTGCCAAATACAGAAAACTTTGCAACTTCCTCACGAAGTTCTTCAAAGTCCTCCGGAAGCGTGGATGCATCCACATAATGCTCTCCGCCCTCCAGTCCGGCTTTCACGGCAATATTGGAAACTGTTATCGGATTATCGCCTGAGATAACCTTAATCTCTACCTGCTGCTCTTTAAAATATGCGAAAGTATCCTTTGCCGTAGAACGGATCTGATCAGTAATAACCACAAGCCCCACCGGGGTTACTCCTTCCACCGTTCCATCTTCCGACGATATTTTTTCACAGCCTGCAAGTAGCAGAACACGGTATCCCTGATTAGAATAACCATCCACCCGGACTTTTAATTCTTCGTCATCCCGGATTAAAAACTCAGGTGCTCCAAGTACAAATGCACCTTCCTGCTCAAACCTGATCGCTCTGTATTTACGTTCTGAAGAAAAAGGGATCTTCTCTTCCACTTTCCAGAGATTTGATTTCTTAAATCGCTGCATCAATGCATTCTGGGTAGCATTCACATCGTCAAAGGCGAATGCTATCTCATTCATAATATTCTCAACACGGATTTCCTGCGTATCACCCAGTGGCACTACTTCCACAACCTCCAGATTACCGGTTGTAATGGTACCTGTTTTATCCAGACAGAGTACATTTACCCTGGCAAGTGCTTCAATAGCTTCCATTTCCTGTACCAGCGCACGCTGCTTCGCCAGACGCCCTACCCCCAGGATGAAAGAAACACTGGTGAGCAATACCAGACCTTCCGGAATCATTCCAATAATACCGGCAACGGTACTGACCAGTGCGTTGGAAAAACTAATGTCATGAATGCTCTTCTGGGACCAGAATAATAATATTCCAACCGGAATAATTAAAATACCCAGAACTTTAATAATCCGTTTGATAGTACGCTGCATTTCCGACGTTGCACGTTTCTTGCTCTTGGCCTTTTTGGCAAGTTCTGTTGCATAATTTTCTTCCCCAACGTGTTCTACACGCCCGATCCCGCTGCCTGCAACCAGATAGCTGCCTGACATCAGAACATCTCCGGGTTTCTTCTTCACCGGCTTGGATTCTCCGGTAAGCATAGACTCATTTACTTCAATACCGTCAGATTCCAGTACAATACTATCTGAACATACCTGGTCTCCATTTTCCACAACCAGAATATCATCAATAACAACCTCATTTACCGGGATAATAATTTTAGCACCACTGCGGATTACCTTTGCTTTGGATGCCGTTATTACCGACAGTTTATCAATCAATTTCTTTACTTTAAATTCCTGGGCAATACCAATAACCGAGTTAATGATAATAACTCCCATAAAAGTAATATTCTTAAATTGCCCTGATATCAGCACCAATACGCCTAAAAACAAGTTTAAAAAGTTAAAATATGTCAGCGTATGAGTTTTCACAATTTCCTTTTTCGATTTGGAAATATTCGTATCTACCGTATTGACCTCACCCAGGTTAATACGTTTTTGTACCTCATCATCGTTCAGTCCCGTATAGTTGTTCGTCATCTACCCATCCCTTTATCCATCGTCTCTGGTATAGTATATGTCATTCCTGTACCAAGCGCCGCTGCACTTTCGCACACGGAATAAAACTTTTACTTAATTATACTCTGGAGAAATTGCAAAGTCAATAAATGGTAATATTATTATTTCTTTAATAATAGGAAGAAAATATAAAATATATCAAAACAGGACGATCAATCATAGCCGTAAACCTCAGAAAATCACATATTTAGATAGTTTTTTATCTGTCATACTATACAAATTCTGATTATTATTATATCATAAAAGCTGATGTGCGCAATTATAACCACTATAAAGGAGTGTTTAAATATGAGACATAAAAAAAATCACAGAAAATTCTTCACCTTCTTATCCGCAAGCGCCCTATTTCTACTTATTCCAGGCTGTTCCGATCCTGGAACAGCGGGTGTCACTAAATCCGTAATACAGGAAATCACACCTGCAAGCCCAAATGGTATTAACGTGGGGTGGTCTGTCTATACACTGGAAAATGATTTTTTCAAACGTATGGATAAAAGTTTAAAAGAAGATGCCGGTAATCTCGGCATCACACTGCTTACCCATAACCAGAACAACGATCCGGAAGAAATGCTGTGGGGCTGTAAGAGTCTGATCGCACAAGACATCGATGCGTTGGTAGTGTCTCCCTGTTATCCGGGGTATATGGAGGAAATTGTAGACCTGGCACACGAGAAAGACATACCGATTGTCATTGTAGATATTGGGGATGGCGGTTCAGACAAGGATGCCCTTATTGTATCTGACTGCACTGCGGGAGGGGAGGCCGTGGCAGAGTATGCCTTAAGATTATTAAAAGATGCCCCTTCCCATAAAAAAGAAATGGCTGTGCTGAAATGTGAATCCTCAGCCGTTTATGCCAATCGCCGCGGGGATGCCTTTATTTCAAAGGTGAAGGATGCCGGCTATGAGATCTCGGCAGTAGAGTACGCGAATTCCGATGAAAATATTGCATATACAAAAACTAAGAAAATGATTTTATATCATCCGGATATTACCGTTCTTTTTGCCGAAAATGACCCAATGGCGCTGGGTGCTTCCCGCGCTCTAAAGGAAGCCGGTAAAGAGGATGTACTTGTTTTTGGCTTTGACGGAAGCCAGCAGGCGGTCAATGCCATTGTAGAAGGCGAGATGTCCGGAACCATGCTGCAGGATTCAGAAAAAATGGGCAGACTTGGTTTAGAAACAGCGCTTCAATTGTTAAATAAAGAAATACCGGCATATGATGAACCGGACAATAAGGTAATTTATACAGGTGGTTATCTGATTGGTAAAGATGGAGAAATGGTAAATAAATAATAAAAATAGAGCTGCATAACAGAAACCATCCGGTTCATTACCAGACGGTTTCTGTTATGTAGCTTCAGCCAATTTTAAACGAATGATAAATCCTATCATTTAGAGATTTAATTAGGGATTTACGCTAAACCCTAACCTACAATCGGATCTCCATCATCCTTTGACGGATAATGTCTGAGATATTTTCATCTGCACCATGTCCATTCAGACGAATTGAAGGTTTTGTTTTCCCATGAAAATCACTTCCACAAGTAATCAGTAATCCGTTTTCTTGTGCTATCTCATTAAAATAAGTTATTTCCATTCTGCAGTGGTAAGAAGAATATGCTTCTATGCCGTCAATATCAGTCTTCATAATCTGCTGCAGGAAAGCGTAGTCACCCTGCAGATTCTGTCCGGGGTGCGCCAGAACTGCGATTCCGCCTGCTTCATGAATCAGAGCAATGCCCTCTTCCATCGAAATATATTCTATGGGCACATATGCCGGTTTACCCTGGGAAAAATAATCCCAGTAAAAATTTACATATGGGTTATCACAGCGCCTTCCTCCTGGCAGGTATGATGAAAGTACTTTATAATTCTTCGCATCTTCTTTTGTAAGTAAAATTTCTGCAATCAGTTCACCGGTTACAACTCCATCACCAGAAGCTTGCAATACTTCCTCTGTATGAAGAGGAATACCAGTTTCATTTCTAATGAGCGCAATTTTCTGCTCAGCAGCATTTTGCTCCTGCTTCAAAATACCCTTCTCAATTTCTGAAAATACAGGTTTGGTATAATCAAAATGATAACCCAGCAGATGAAAATTCCGTCCCTTATAAGCACAGTCTAACTCCACACCTGATATCACATGAATTCCCATTTGTCCAGCAAGTGCCAAAGCCTCCGGTATGCCTCTCACGGTATTGTGATCGGTAATTGACATATACTTGATTTGGGATTGTTTACACAAATCCATAATTTCAGGAATAGAAAACTCTCCATCATCACTGCAGCTGGAATGGATATGCAAATCTATTTTTGCCATGTCAGCACCCTCCTTCTAAAGTTAATTTACTACCTCTGCTCTTAAAACCCAGCACCAGAATCTGCAATATTATAATTGCCACAGTGGATACTACATATAAAAGCCGGATATTTCCAAATTGTATTGCACCTTTAACCCAACTGCTGGATTCCAAAAGATGTTTCACGGCTCCTCCGATGACAGGTCCCAGGATAAACGCCAGCCCAACTGCAGCACTAAAGAAATTGTCAAACAGAATCCGCCCGTCTCTTGGCATCAGTTCGTAGCGGCGATTGAATACCGAGACCATAAAACCGGCATTGGCAACTGACGCAAATAAAAACGCTGCTGGAATAAAAATGTATAAATTGTGTGAATTTGACAACGCAAGAAAAAGTGTCTCACCTATAAAAAACCATATGGAAGCCGTGAGTGCAAACTGATGCCCTCTTTTATCACTGATCTTCCCCCAAATCCCCAGCAAAAAGATCTGTGGTAAAGAAATCAGCATCTGCATGGCGGTTGTCGCAATATAGGAAAGTTTTAGATAACGCATCATATATACAACTGTAAAACTGTCAGCTATGGAAAGCATGAGATAAAACAAAAATATATACACAACAAAAACCAGAAACCGCCGGCTTTTCATTGGTACCCTTATCATATCCGGGAAGCTGCTCTTCTTACCCATAGGTTTATGCTGTTCAACATCAGGAATGCGAAACAAAACAGCAACTTCTATAACAGCCATGAATAGAGCTGCGGAAAACAAAATAAAAAATCCAATATATCTGCCCGATACCGCATCCATTAGTCGTCCGCCTGCCAGCGACAAAATAACAGTTACCATTAATACCAAGGTCTGACGTCCTGCAATATACCGCCCGCTCTTCTTTTCATCCACAAAAGTTACCATCCAGTTATTTAATACAACGGTTGTTTGGGCCTGTAAAGTAAACGCAATAACCATCACCGGTATAAAGACTACAATCTGCAGGCCTGCCGGAATTAATAGCGGAATCAAAACTATCAGCAGCGTTGCAAGTTTTGAAAATACCGTTAATCCGATCGTTATCTTCTTGAAACTGCGAAACCGCTCAATCAGGGAAGAGAAAAGGAGGATTGATATTCCGCAGATATTGCTAATCATACTGATATAGCTTACCAGTAAGTCGCTTGCTCCCATATACATAGCCAGACCACTCAAAAAAACTCCGCTGGTCAGGAATGTAAAAGATGTTCCGAAAACCACTTGTGTATTAAATGATCTTCGACCTGTTGGAATAGCCGGGCCGCATTCTATCATATGATTCATTTTACCCCCTTACAAGCATAACATCCGCAAAAATTTGTTCAGCAGTTAAATAAGCCATTCCTTCAAAATAATCATGCCATATATCTTCTGCATAAAGTATTTCAGCAGACATTTTATCCGGCAGTGTGCTGTCAAAATAGTTATTAATCATAGACAGACAGTCTTTGCGGAAATCATTCCCCCCCAAAGCAATATACTGCGGATTCAATATACAGCAAATTCCTGCAATTAATTTTGCAATAATACGTGCATAATGATCATCTTCCAAAGGTGATGACAACAGATCATCCAGCGTTCTGGTTTCATCCACGGGAAATAATCCCAACTCTCCTACGAAGTTATTCCAGCCCCGCAAAACCCTTCCTTCCGAAAGAAATCCCGCACTTAGGCAGTCATTATCAAAATGTACATATGCCATGTTTATATTTTCACAGCTCTCTTCCGGATATTCTTTTAAATAGCAGCGTCCAAATCCCAGAGTAATAGCATTCAAGTCATTTTCTAAAATGACCGGTATTCCATATCGTTCGTGGATTGCCTCACCTATTGGATGATCCTCCAGTTGTCCTTCCGGATTCTTTCTCTGGTATTCCATACCATTGACAATTCCAGGAACACCGATACCAATAGACTTAATTTCTATCTTCGTTACAAGTTCATCCAGGAAATCGCATATGGATGCTGCCACATTTTCATTTGCCGCAAATACTCCGCTCTCCTGAATCTCACCACAGATATTAACGGTTAGATAACGGATGCTGTCACCATCCAGACACAGTCCTACTCCAAAAAATCTGTTCTTATTCAGCTCATAGCGAACTGCTTTTCTTCCGCCTATGGATTCATCGTAACCGGCATCAACAATTTCATTATTCATCAGCATTTCTGTCAGAAGTGTGCGTACGGTAGTCACACTGATTTTTGTTGCTGCCACGATCTCCGCCCTCGTCGCCGAGCCTTTTTCCTTAATCGCCTTGCGTACAACCGAAAGATTGACTTGTTTCAATGCATGAGGCTTCCCTAATATATCTTTCATGTTAGCTGTTACTCCTGTCTGTATTCTTTTGTAATATACTTATATAAGTTTCTTACAAAAGTATATACCTGGTTATTAATTATGTCAAGTCTTTGTGTATTGATTTTTAGATTGAACTTTACATACTCGGTTAGAGTTGATTTTGAACTAATTAGCATTTATAATAAAACTAAAATCAGAAAGGATCGCACAATGAAGAAACTTATTCTTATCATATGCTGTGTAATACTGCTGTTCATAGTTGGCATTATTGGATTCTTTATTGGTAAAAATACACATGCACCAGTTGACGGTACTACATTTTATGCCACTATTGAGGAAATCAGGGATAACTATTTGATGGTTAGTGGTTTGAAAATTAACGACATAAACAGCCGGGGAGAATTCTTTTTTACTATAGATGATAAAACGCAATGGAGACATACAGAAATTACGTTAACAGATTTAAAAGTCGGTAATATGGTATGCATTACATAATTTCGGGGAATAAAAAGAGCGCGAGACGGGACTCGATACATAAATAAAAATCCACGGAAACGCCTGAAAGAAAGGAGATTCAGGGGATATTAAGTTTTCTTGACAGCAGTTTAGAGAGATTATTATCAAGTGTAATTTTCTCATTTCTATATCTTACTTTAAACATCTTAAGACCCATGATCCGTTTTCCCCACAATACATATATTATCGAGTTTAAAATTATAATCTTGAATATATTATGATTATCATTTTAACAATCTAAATTAATTTCATAGATTAACCCGATAAAAAATTCATCATAATCAACATCAAATATCACTTTAATAATGCCAAATCTCTTGCAAATATATTCTTACGACACTGTTCTATATATCCATAATGAGACACCGACATTAAACGACCCTTTCAATTCCTGTTCACGAACTACATCCGCTTGAGACATTATTTTACTTTCTCTAACTCTCCGAATATTTGCACCTAATTGTGAATCTGTAAGAATTTTCTGCATAGCCAATCTCCTTATATAACAGACAGTTCCACCTAGTGTTGCAACAAAATTCAATATTTACCTTTGCTTTTTGTGCAAAAGAGTCATACATGATTCACTCTGAAAAAAACTCCTTGACACAGCCAAGAAAGGTATATCCATCCAGGTATGGTCTTGGCGGGTTAGCAGCATCCCCGCCATTTATAACATAATGCAAGTTACCTATATATTATGACTCTTCATTAAAGTTATTCATTTATCAAAAATAATATATTATTATATCTAATACTATTTTTTATTTCTGTAGTATTTGTTAATCTTATAATATAGTTGCATTTAGGATAGTGCCATCCATCTTGCGAAATTATAGTCTCTTCAACCGTAATATTTTTTGCACCAATAAGTATTGTTACAAATTCAGCAAACAAACCAAGTATATCTTTATGATTCTTGTCTCTTAATGTACCCTCATAAACAACATTGCCATAAGTATCACTTGAAACAATGTTTTCTTTTGCATAATCATCAATAAACATAAATACTTCATTAAATGTAAATTTACGATTTGGCATGGGTGTCTCATCCGTAATAAATATTGATGTTTGATGTCCATAAAAACTAATATTAAAGTTTTCTAAATTACCATTAAAAAAAATACATTTTATCATTTCCTGAATAAAAGCTTTTTTTATCACCTGTTGAAAGTTTTATTACTACTTCAGTCTTCTCTCTAATAGGCTGAAGCAAATATTTTTCTATTTCTTCAGTCGTGAAATTCATGCAATAATCATCTTTATTATAAAAATTATTCATTATAATCTCCTTTCTAACACTGATGCTTGCGGCACAGATAGCGTAAGAAATAAGGGTATGCGCCTACCACCTATCGTTTTGGTTTATAAAGAATCTATACTGTAAAAAACGGTGAAGCCGTTATATTGCTTAGAAAGCTTTGTTTACCCGTCAAACTAGCCGCAATGTACTTACCATAAAAACGTTTTCCACTCTTTAATAATGATCCAACCATTTCAAACAATGGTTGGATCATTGTCCATCTCGATCAACTTGGCATCAACTGGTTATCAGGGTTTCTTTAGGTAAGTCTTTTTTACTAGTGTTTTATTTTTCAGTCAATTTTAAAATTTAAATACTACTGAAATAGTGTACCTGGCATAAAACTTGATCTCGGATATTTTGTTTGACATCTCTTGCATACAGGAATAATTTGCCCTGTTCTTGGCCTTATAGCAGGTGTCATTATAATATCATCTATACCGCCCAACTGTAATACGACAATATCTTCTACACAAATTATTCCGTGATTTTCCGAAGTCTTATTGATACCGAATGCTACCTTTTTACTTTTTCTATTATAACCCGCTGCTACAGTTGTAACATCTTGTCTATCATCACTACTCCAAGTTGCTATCTCTGCAAGTGGTGCATCCCTCGCATCAATAGCTTTTTGTTTTAAAACAGCCTCAGAATCTACATCCCCTTTCCCAGCATCGTCCACCCCAGCCTCAATATTTCTCCCGCAGCATCCATTCCGGCAAAGTTCCTGAATACCGTCTTGATGTCTTCCCATAACCCTTTTATATCATCCCAATAGTAAATGATGGTAGCAACCAAAGCCGTTGCTGTCAATACGTCTAAAATGATTCCATCAAATGGGTTTATAATTGCTGCTCCCAATGCAGCAAACCCATTTTTCACTGCAACCGGCACTCCTAGTGCCATTAAGGCATTGGTAAGATCCGTCAGACTCCCTGCATTTTGTATCCCCCTAGTTAGCTGATACTACGCAGTGATATCTACTGCCATAGAACGCGTCCCCGGATTTATATTCACATAACTTTTATCCCAGCCTGCAAAGCTGTATCCTTTTACTCCCGGTACCGGTGGCGGAGTTGCATTCCCCCCTACTGCAACTTCCTCCGTCTTTATAACTTCTCCTCTACACCAGAAGCGGACTGTGTACGTTGTCTCTGTTTCCTCAATTTTATCATACTTGGCATATACATTCTGAGATGATTGAATTCCCGTTATATGTCCAGACCATTCCCGGATTGTATACCCTGCATTTATCGGCAATTTGGGTGGGTGGGCTTCTTCTCCCGCAGGTACATACTCCGTCTTCAACCACTGCCAAGAAGGATTCCCTGTTATTTTACCATAAAATGATACCGGATAGGTTGTATAATTTCCTTGCTTATATAATGCTTGTATCTGTTTCTGGTGATTTTTTCCCGCTATCCCCGGATGAATCACTCACATCTTCCTGGATTTGTTTTACCTCATCCTTACCAGATACTGTTTCCTTCCCCCGTATCCCGGCATCAGCCAAAACCGTACATGGCTGTAAAAATATCATTACAACCACCATAAGCAACGCTGTCCATCTTTTCCATTTTCCACATAATAACTTATTTTTCATATTCATGACCGTCTCTCCAATTCGACAATTTCTTTAAATATTACCATATATTCAGGGCATAATCTTGCATCATGTATTAAAGAGTTTTTTTATGTCATAAAAAAAAGATTACGGTTATAGTCTAAGAAGAAAAACAGAAAAATTACAAGATTTCTTTTATTTCTTTAGAATTATATAACATGCGTAGCTCTTGCAGAATCTCATCTTATGAAGACAAAAAACAGTCTTTCAATAGGGTTAATTCAGGCGGATCAAAACCTTCCCACTTTTTTCTTCTATCTTCTTAAACTGTATTGCCACCTCTGTATTCTGAATAAGATCCACCATTAGTTTCATTTCTTTATCTTCCGGCTGCAGATGGCTGCCATATGCTTCCCTCGCCTTGATAAAATAAGCTTTTGCCCTCTCTGGTGATCCCCTAAGTTCAGCCATCCTTAGACTTCCGTATAACCCGCCAAGGATGACACAAAATCCGTTATTTGACCTGCTTGCTTCTCAAGACCGGAAACAATGGCATCTGCTTTCCAGCGTTCACCGTTCATGATATAAGCCACCGCCTGATTTGCCTTTTGTACAAATGAGTCATGATTCTCAGGAAGCTGATACCGTTCCCTAATCTTTATAACTGCATACGTACATGTCATAACCCTTGTCTATCCGGATGCACCGCTTTTTCTCCTGATCGATTATGTCAGAGTACGCTTACGTACAACGGACATCCGGCATGTCGTAGAAGATCTGCTGCAAATAGGGTTAAAGTTTATGTGACATGAAGACTTTGGATTATATACTACTCCGAGCATTATTACCAGGGTGATATATTCATTATGGTGTGGCCGGATGAAGAAAAGGGTGTCCTCTTAGAACTCAAAGGGAATGAATGCCGCCAGTTTGAAAGTTATCTGCTGGAACAAGGACGTGACATCTCAGAGTCGTAGGGGGCTTACGCTAACCGATCCAATAGTAAAAGCTGTAGAACGTAGCTTGCAATGGAAAAATGAGATGCAGACAAAGTATACCGGTTTTGGAAACAATGACTTCTTATTCGTAAACGAAGACGGGAACCCAATAAAACCAGATACTTACTCAAAAGTGTTTAGAACTATTTTGAAGCGCCTCAATGATAAGATGGAGAAACACTTAGATGCTCACGGCAAACTCCCAAATGTCGGCGCTGTGCTTCCACGGATAGCTTTGTATGACGGTCGGCACAGCTTTGCAACAAACAATTTGAGTAATGATGAGCGGCACGAAGTAATTGCACAGATAAAGGGGAATAGTGTTAAGACTCTCTTGTCCAGGTATGCGTATGTGGATACCAAAATGACAAGTAAGACATTAGAATATTATTCTAGACATGTTGCAATGTAATAACATAATATAACAGAAAAAACAAATGACGTTAACCGTTTTCGTAAACTAAAAAAATGCAGGCTTGAGACTCGTACTCACAAACCCGCATAAACACTAATAAAACTAAGAGCGCGAAACGGGACTCGAATAAATCAGTAGTTCTCAAACACTGATAGAAAGGGGCGTTTTGCCACATCTTTTTTTAGGACTCACGAGCGTACTCATGCTAAAAAATAAGTTGTAAAATATCAAAAATGCGAGGAAGGACATATTCCCGCCTCGCATATGTACTTGTTAAAAATGTTAAATATATTATGAAGGTTTACAGTTTACACTACCAAAAAACCCGATTCCTAACGCTTTTCCCTGCTCTTAACCGCTGTGTATTACACCTTTAAATGCCATATAAGCAAATATCAAAAATGCGAAAACTAATATTAATAAAACAAGTATAGTAATTAACCATTTATTCCCCCTTTTAAGAACTAAACTCAGCCTGAGACCCTTTGTGGCATATCAAACCCTAATTTAGCAATATAGAATCCATCATGTCCTCTATAGATTCATTCTTTATCTTAAAATCAAATTGAACGTAAATCATATCGTTATTCACTTTGAAAAATAGTTCGTTCATACGATCTCCTTGCTGAACAACATTACCTTTCTCATCAACCGTAAAATAAACAGACAATCTACCTTGGTTTTTGTTTAAACCTTCATAAAAAATGATATCTTTTTGCACTCCTTTTTCAATCAACTCTTCCCCAATTTCATTTACATAAATCGGATTATGAAACTCATCAAAAATCAAATTCATGTTCCTTGTCTTTAAATCCAATATTTGCTTTTCATACAATTTATTATCATCTTTTAATTTAGAGATTACCAGTGTATTATATTCATTTTTATACACTTTTTGAAATCCAGCCTCCATTTCTATGTTGACCATTTCTGCATATTCTACATTTAATATATTTATTTTATTTAATAAATCGTTTTCTATCTTTTTGGGTTTACTATGTACACTTTCATTTAAAATCAAATCAATTCTTTTAAAATTGGTCTCATATTCCTGATAATTTATTTTTTGTGTAAAAAAATGCAATATTACCAATATCACTATCACTATCACTATAAATGCTATAACTGAAAGAATATGTTTATAATTAATTTTCATATTATTCTTTCTCCCCAATTTTTTTTATTAATATTGAAATTCCTCCTGAATGATCTCAGAAGGAATTTTTTTTAAACTTATTTTATACTTTCATTTCTAAATTTTATCTTACAGTACTATCCACAGAATATGATGCATAACGAGTAGGTTTCACATATATACCTGTTTTTTTTGTTGTACTTGTAGATAATAATTTCGCATCAAAATACTGATAAACCTTTTGTGTTTGAGTATATGAACCTTTTACTGCGTAAAATTTCATATTGAATTTCCTTGAATTATAACGACTAGATTCAGGTGGACCTGAGTATGTAGTCCCTTTTGAATACTTTCCTGTTATTTCCATATTAACACCTAAATTTCCAACACTAATAGGAATTCCTGTATATGATCCTTTTAAAGAACCTTTGTATTCCTGCTTCAAAGTTACCTTTTGCCCTTTCGCTACTGAAAACTTAAACTCATCTTTATGTACATATTCCGCACTGGTTGTTTTAGTAGTAGACACTTTACCATAAGAATACCACAATCCCGCATTTCTTGCCACGGGTCCAGATGGTGTTTCTGGTATGTTATCTTCTAATATGACTGTGTCCGGAAATTCTTGAAAATCATATATTGTAATTTCAGATGCGTCCGGATTATCCTCAATTATATCTTGTATTATATCTCTAGGAATATTATCAATATCGCAATTAACAACAATATCATAATTTGATAATTCTGGTTCACTTGCAAAAACGCTAAAAGAATTGAAAATAAAAACAAACACACATAAACTTAATACTTTGCCCATTTTAATTTTTTTTGTCATAAAATCACCCTCCTAATCATTTTTATAATATTGATATTACTAGTATCTAAAATCTTTTGAAAATATTTTTTAGTTACCCCTCGGAATTCCTGCACCCCTTCTCCTAAAAATAAGGATGCATTAGTTAGGTTTTTTATTTTAGAGAAATAAGTAATCTTCTCCTCATATCCTATTGTACCACCTACTTTCCTTTTAATATATATTGACTCAATCAAGTGTTGTAATATCATATTTATATCACATAAATATGTCTTTCGCAATATTCTTTGCTTATAGTTATTCTTGACTAATTGGTAATTTTTATTAGAATTCTCTACTCATTTCACCTGCATTTGCCCAAAAAACCAGAATCATATGGATTTATACCACTACCATTCTAGTACTTAGCTCTCTTATCACAATTTATTTCTCCTAGGGTATTACAATGGCTTAAATTATTTTCAAATAAATGCATCAAAATATATAGCATATAAAAACTATACAGAATTTACCAAAGATGCCTGTCATCCCCTTTACAGTTAGGCACTTACAATGTAAGTGTGTAAAACAAATAAAGAAACATTAAAATCATTGGTCTGTAGCCATTCATGAAACAGCCGTTTAGTTATTCCACGTTCTGAAATCAGAACCATATGCAGTGGTAAAACAACAACTGAACATGATAAAGAAAAACAAAGTCTTAGAAATCCATGAGTATATAATAACTGCACCAAAAGGCAATGATTCGAGATGGCAGACATACCTTAAGAAAGATGGAAAGCGGGTAAAGATTTCCGCAAAAAGTGAACAGGGTTTGTATGATAAATTATATGAAATCTACTATCAAAATAATCTTTCTTTAGAGATGTTATATCCGGAATGGGTGGAAAAGCGTACAAATGCAAACGTCAATATCCGTACAATACGGAGAAATAAAAATCATTGGGATAAGTATTACAAAGAACATAAAATCGTGAAAATCCCTGTAAAAACGCTCTCAACGGATATGCCGGAAACATATTTCAATGAAATGGTTAAGAAGCATTCCCTGACACTGAATGAACTGAATAACATGATGTTCATCCTGAAAAACATGCTGAAAATGTGTAAACGAAGAAACACAAAGATAACCTGGGGCTATATTGTAAACAATCAGGAAAAGGAAGTCCTGCATTCAAGAATCCGGGATGCACTGACAAATCTGAATGGACTCACTCAGGCTAGTGGAGCTTCATGATGCAACGGACACCATTTGAAATTTTCCGTACTCAAGCGGACTCAACCATCGAAAAAGCAAAAACCTCGCAAACCCGCATAAACACTGCGAATTTCGGGGCATAGAAAAAGCGCGAGACGGGACTCGAATTCAGGAGTACCGCAAAAACATTGATAAAACGGGAGGTTAAAAGCACGTCATCGCCTATGGAATAAAGTGGAATAAAAGAAAAAAGCCCCGAAAACCTTAGTTTTCAGGGCAAAACAAAAGCGCGAGACGGGACTCGAACCCGCGGCCTCGACCTTGGCAAGGCATTTTTATGCCTATATGCTTTATTATATAGCGTGTAACAATGGCTTAAATACAGGGTTTCTAATTTTATTATAACAACAAATTACAATACAAAAATATATATGATGTTAACCAATTCGTTAACCATTTTTGATGATATAATATGCTTAGAAAGTCCTTGGGAAACCGGGGATTTTTCTTTATGTATCTATTTACCATTTTATTCCACATTTACCAGCAATCCCCATATTGTCTAGTAATAGTAAACCCCTTAAAATATACATCACTATATCTTTATGGAGTAAAAATGGAATTCGAAATGATATACAAAAACAACTATAAGCTGGTATACAAAGCAGCGTATAACATTGTAAGGAATGATTCAGACGCAAATGATGTTGTATCTGAGGTGTTTATAAAACTTTATATATATATTGCAAAAACAAAAATTATAAAAGATCTACATAATTGGCTTATAGTAGTTTCCAAGACAACGGCTATTGACTACCTGCGTAAATATTACAAGATTAAAACATGCGATCTGCATGAAAATTATTTTAATACCTTTGAAGATGATTTAGAAAATCGCATAGAATGTGGCGAAGTCCTTAATAAAATATATCTTCACAATAAAAAATGGTGTGAAATTATTGAATGTTATTACATATTAGGTATGACCTGTGAAGAAATTGCTTTCTGTAAAGGAACTACCGAAAAATCTATAAGAATGCAATTACACCACATTAAACAGTATGCTCGCAAAAATTTACGTGATGAATGGGAAGATCATTTTGCTATATGCGCCATCATAACTGCCTATGTAATTTTTGATTTAATAAAATAATCAACTTTCTTAAATAGAACTTGCATTTTATCTATTTAAATATTATACTATTAGTGTATTAACAACTATTGTTAATACATATGACTCATAGCCCAGACTCCATATCTGGGCTATACCCTTTTTTAATTAGCCCTGGTAAATAAATTGCCAGGGCTAATTTTGTCCGCAAAAACATGCCGACTAATATTATCAGTTATACTTTTTCTATATACTGGTCTGCAATAAAGCCGGAATATTTCTTATCTATTAAAATCTGGTACCAACCATCTTCTTTATTGATAACATCTACTAGGTTTCCACTATTCAACTTCGGATATCCCACTATATTGCCATAATTAGTCCCCGGTCCCTTCCGGACATTAACACCGTCCCCGGTGCACTTTCCAACCCATATAGAGTCATCCGTTCCCTTAACAATAGCATCGAATCCGGCTACCTTAATTTGCCTTGCCAGCATGTCGGCGTTCTTTTTATTAGAGAATGCACCGCACTGCACTTTGAACTGTCCTGCTTCTTCCTTTACAATAGCATCAAATCCCTTATTCTTTAGGACCGCAGCAAGGCTGTTAGC
>OKWQ01000274.1_pt1 | contig 22234 bp, 11 predicted proteins | sample 1607071 | NCBI WGS metagenome assembly OKWQ01 (sample SAMN07501039, study PRJEB24779) | human gut metagenome
TGTGATAAACTGTGAGCTTTTTGCGCCATAGTCTTAACTCCTTTCGTTTTACAATTGGCTTGAACACCTATATTGTAACTCGTTTGGAGTTTTTTTGTTATGACGGTATAACCTTCGATGCGCACCCGCATAGCGGGTGGTTTATCTGTTTCGCACCTTCGGAGCGAAACGGACTTAAAGTCACATAACTAAAACTGCCCTACTAGGACAGTTTCAAATTTTGTAATAATTCAAAGTGTCGGTAAACTAACCATAGGCCGACACCAATTAACAGAATGAAAATCACTGCTCTCATCAAACCTCTAAGAAAGGTCACAAGCCAAGTTAGAAGCATGGAGGTAATCAACCAAGTCCAACCCGAGATACCGTATAGTGTTTGAATACTCTCCATAGAATGGCGAGTCACTATTTTAAGCCAGTCGGGAATATAGAGCCAAATACCATCTCCTGACAAGCCTAAGCGGTGTGCAATCATAGTTCCCGTTGTTTGCAACCAGGTAAAGACCCCGGTATTAAATAGAAAGAGAAAGGTCTGCATGGGATAACGTCTAGCAAGGCGTTTTAAAAAATGCAATACAAACCTCCTTAATTAGCATAAAGAGCATGAACCCGATCAATATCGGTCTGTTGAATACCGTAATAAGACCCTGCTGACTGCATGACTGAAGCCCTAGAATCATCGTGGTCTAAGCCAATGGCATGGCCCAATTCATGTTCAGCTGTATTGACAATACGTTTATGGGTATAGCCGAAATCAGGGTTCAAAAGGAAATAACGATTGAGTTTGACTTCCACATGGGTAATCCGATTGGTCACAACATTGGTCTGACTATCTGCTAGACCCGCTGCCTGTGAGTTAGCATCCGAATAGTCTGTCGCTACGATGTCAGCTTTTGAGGCATCATCTGTAAAGGTAAAGATAAAAGCACCTGTATTATTCCAATTTGTGATAGCCTCCTTATATGCAGCGACCATGGTTTCATCAGTAGACTGAATATAGATGCTGGCTGTATTTTGTGCCCATCTTGCCCCATTTGACTCAGGGATAGTATCTGTCGTTGAGAGATTGGAGACTGATTTTTCAACATCACTAGTACTGTTACCACTAAAACCTAACTCAACTTGTCGAAAGGCTTGATTAATATTGGTAGCTAGTGTGCTTTGAGAGTTGTTTGCATAATAGATAAGTCCGTAACCAACTAAGGCTAGAATAAGGGCAAGTTTAAATAGGCCCCAAATAAGATTCCAAATAAACTGTAAAATGAGTTTGGGAATACGGTAGATTACTCTAACGAATTTTTTCATTATTGAGCCTCCTTTTCGAAGCTTTCCCTAGTATATCAAGCTCTAATAGTTCTGACAAGTAAAAAATATAAGTTTAAGCTTTTATCATCTCTTTGACAAGATGTTACAAGATTGACCCATTAAGACAAACGTTCTTCTTTAACGTAATCAATTGGCAACCATTCTAGGTAAGCTTCCAATTGTTTTTCCCAATAATACCATTCATGTCTTCCATGGTCTGTATGGTAGTCAATATCTAAGCCAAGAGCCTTCAAATCAGCAACTGCTTGATCTTGAGAATCAAAAAGGAAATCCTCCAGTCCACACCAAGCAAAGAATTTGGTTTTCTTGTCATGTTGTTTAGCTAGATTCACCAGTTTGTGTTGCGCAATGTCTTTTCCTTCCAAGTCGCCAAAAACACCTTGCCAGTATGCCTTAGACTCACTGGTCTCATCTGTCATTATCTCTGCTGATAAACCAAGAGCACCCGAGAATGAACCTGCACAAGCAAAATGATTGGTCGTTAAGGCTAGTTTGAAAGAACCATAGCCACCCATAGAAAGCCCAGCGATAAAAGTCTTTTCACGCTTTTTCGTCATACTTGGGAAGAAACGCTGCATGACTTGTGGAAGCTCCTTGGCAATGGCATCGTAATAGCGAACTCCATAATTCGTATTGGTATACCATCCATTTTCAGAATTAGGCATAATGACGATGAGGTTGGTCTTTCGAAGAAGGCGCTGGATATTGGTACGAAAAGCCCAAGAATTATGGTTTCCCCCCATGCCATGAAGGAGATAAAGCACTGGAATATCCGTATCGCTTTCGGTTTCTGCAATTTGATCACGGTCTGGATAAATGACATCTACTTGGCGGTACTGTCCTAGAACGTCAGATGAATATTCAATTTGAAAAAAAGCCATTTGTCTTTTCCTTTCTTAATGATAGAAAAGCTGGGTCAACCCAGCTTTTGCTTTTTCAAAACAGTCTTATAAGACTTCCTAATATCAATGAATGTAAGTAACACACTCAGACGATAATCATTGATTATCGTACTTCCATAACGACTGGAAGAATTGCTGGGCGACGTTTGGTTTGGTCAAAGAGGAACTTAGCGACATCATCACGAACAGCACTTTTAAGTTCTCCCCAATCAAAACTATCTCCTGCCAAGTAATTTTCAACAGTCGCATTGACAATATCAGCAGACTCACGCAGAATGTCACGACTCTTCTTAACATAGACGAATCCACGTGTGTTCACACGCGCCTTAGAAACAATCTTGCGCTCCTTCTTGTTAACCGTGATGGCTACGATAAAGATACCATCTTCAGACAAGACCTTACGGTCACGAAGGACGATATTCCCAACATCACCGATAGCATTACCATCAATCATAACATCACCAGCTGGGACAGCTCCTTCATGAAGGAAACCTTGATCCTCAGACAAGTGCATGATATCACCACGTTTGACAATGTAGATATTCTCAGGAAGAAGACCAACTTCCAAAGCCAACTCAGCATGAGCTTGAAGGTCACGATACTCACCTTGGATAGGGAATAGATACTGTGGGCGAAGAAGGTTAATCATGAGTTGAAGTTCACGGGCATTGGCATGGCCAGACACTCGCAGACTTTGCGTAATCATCTTAACAGAACCACCAGCCTTATAAATAGCATTGTTGACACGTGCTACTATTGCTTCTTTGGCAATACTTGGTGTGGTTACGATATAAACCAAATCGCCTTCTTTGATTTGAACGTAGCGGTGACGACCAACAGCCATCTTTTGAAGGCCATCAATAGGTTCACCCATACGACCATTTTCAAGGATAATCAACTCGTGATCTTCAAACTTGTCCATATCTTTAGGTTTGACAATCAGTTTTTCATGATTAACGGTCAATTTTTTAAGACGTATGGCTGTACGAACAATATTTTCAACGTCAAAACCAGTAAGGACAACACGACGTCCATGGTCAGCTGCTGAGTCAAAGACTTGTTGGATACGAACCAAGTTTGAGGCAACAGCAGCAATAATCACACGGCCTTCAGCATCGGCAATCACATGGTCCATTTCTTGACCAACTTCAGCTTCAGACGCTGTTTGTTCAGTGCTTGTCGCATTCGCTGAGTCAGACAATAGAGCCAAAACGCCATCACGACCGATTTCAGCCAAACGTCCCAAATCAGTTTTGTAGTAAGGACGGGCTGCTTGGTCAAATTTGAAGTCCCCAGTATAGACGATATTGCCTTGGTCTGTACCAATAACAACACCCATTGATTCTGGGATAGAGTGGGTTGTCTTGAAGAATGAGACTACTGCATCTTCAAATTCAATTTCAGTTTCTGCATCAATAACATGGAAGTTATTGAATTTCTTAACGCCAGCATTTTTCACAAATAGCTTAGCCAACTCAATAGTGAGTGATGATCCAAAGACTGGTGCCTTAACTTCTTGCAAGATATAAGGTAGGGCTCCAATAGCGTCGGCATGTCCGTGTGTCAAGAAAATCCCTTGAATACGGTCTCTATTTTCAATCAAGTAGTCTAAGTTAGGGATGACAAAGTCAACACCCAGTTGTTCATTTTCAGGATACTTTAGACCAGCATCCAAAATAAAGATAGAGTCGTTAACCTCAACAATATAGAGGTTTTTAGCATTTTCACGGACTCCACCTAGGGCAATAATTTTAATATCGCTCATGCTTGTTTTTCTCCTTTTTAGTTTGACTCTCTTCTAGAGCCTATTTTTACAGACGGTCCAAGAAGCTGAACGTTCGTGCGAACAGTCTCCTTGTCGATTTACAGGCCACAACAAAAAGTTGCATACCCTTTAAGTATACAACTTTTTGGCTTATTTTACAATTTAGAGTCAGGCTAGACCTACTCGAACATAGCGTAGTAGTCTGTGATATCCAACTGACCTTTTTCTTCCTTTTTGAGGTCTTTGATGATTTGACCATCCTTCATTACAATTAGACGATTCCCGTATTTAAGGGCATCTTCCATATGGTGGGTAATCATAAGGGCAGTTAAGTGGTCACCCGTTACAAACTCATCAGTCAACTCCATAAGAGCCACGCTGGTCTTGGGATCCAGGGCTGCAGTATGTTCGTCTAAGAGCAAGAGCTCAGGACGTTTAAGGGTTGCCATTAAGAGGCTGAGGGCTTGACGCTGACCACCTGAGAGAAGACCTGATGGTGTTTCTAAGTGTTTTTCTAGACCATTACTGACCCGTTCAATCAGACCTTGAAATTCCTCTGTGTAGAGATGAATTTGGCGTGATTTAAGGCCTCGTTTTTCGCCACGGTATTTGGCAATCAAAAGGTTTTCCGCAACGGTCATACGAGGAGCTGTTCCCATTTTAGGATCTTGGAAAACACGCGAGAGGTACTTGGCACGCTTCTCAGCAGGAAGAGCCGTAACATCCTCACCCATGATAAAAATCTGACCACTGGTCAACATGAGGGTTCCTGCAATGACATTAAAGAGTGTTGATTTTCCAGCACCATTTCCACCGAGAATAGTAATAAAATCACCTTCCCTAATAGTGAGATTAACATGGTCCAGAATTGTTTTTTCGGTGTCAAAACCGTTATTAACCTTAACAGTCGCATCTTTGAGTTCTACTATTGCTGTCATCGTGATAAGGTCACCCCCTTAAAGAATTTTCGGCGTAGGACAGGCGAAATCAAGCAGAGGGCAAGAACAATCGCACTGAAGAGTTTCAGGTAGTTGGTGTTAAAGCCAAGAGCAATAACGCCAGTCAAGAGGAATTGGTAGAGGATAGAACCAATACAGATGGCAATCAAGCGTTCCAACAAGGTCAAGTTGGTCGCATACAAGACCTCACCAATGATAATGCTGGCAAGTCCGATAACGATAACCCCAATCCCTTTAGAAACGTCGGCATACCCGTCCTGTTGACTAATCAAGGCTCCTGAGAGAGCAATAATACCATTTGAGATGACAAGTCCCATCACTTCCATATTGTCTGTGTTAATACCAAAAGATTTAGCCATGTCTCGATTATCACCAGTAGCAATATAGGCTTGCCCTAGGCGCGTGTTAAGAAAGACAATCAAGGCAGCAATGACTATGGTTACGGCTAAGAGACCAACAATCAAAAGGTTGTAGTCCTTACTGAAAGGAAGTAAATCTTGGATCGTTTTAATATCAAGAAGACCAAGATTGGCTCTTCCCATAATCATAAGCATGACTGAATTAAGTGAGGTCATAACCAAAATCCCTGCCAAGATAGTAGGAATTTCACCCTTAGTATAGAGGAGACCGGTCACAAGTCCAGCACCACATCCAGCCAGGACAGCAACCAAGGTCGCAAGAATGGGATTCCAACCAAAATTCATAAGGGTTACTGCTACTGCCCCACCTAGTGGGAAAGAACCTTCTGTTGTCAAATCAGGAAAATCCAAGATACGGAAGGTCATGTAAATCCCAAGACCTAGGATACCGTATAGAAGCCCCTGATAAATAGATGAAATAATCATAAGTCCTCCTTATTTATCAGCCTTGACAGCAATGTCTGACTGCTTAAGCACATTTTCAGGGATAGTGATGTTGAGGTCTTGAGCTACTTTGAGGTTGAGGGTCGGTGTTCCATCATCAATCACATCAACTGGGACATCCTTCACTTTTTTACCTTTAAGAACCTTAACGGCACTACGGGCTGTGGCTTTCCCAAGCTCATATTGGCTTTGAGCAACTGAAGCCAGACCGCCTTCTTTAACCATAGTATCAACAGTCGTATAAACTGGAATCTTAGCTTGGTTTGCTTGGGAAACAACTGTAGAAAAGGCTGAGGCAATGGTATTATCCTGAGGTGTCCAAATAGCATCTACCTTACCAGTCATGACTGACATGGTTGTGTTGATTTCATTGGTTGATGGGACGGCATATTCAACCACATTTAAACCATCTTTTTCAGCGTATTTCTTAAAGCTTTCAACCTGTGATTTGGAGTTATCCTCACTAGAAGCATAGAGAATACCAATGGTTTTGGCATTTGGCGTCAAGGACTTAACCAACTCCACTGTTTGTTTAATAGGCACTTGATTGGATGTACCCGTAACATTACCTTCTGGATGTTTAAGGTTTTTAACCAATTTGGCCCCAACAGGGTCTGAGATAGCTCCCATAATGACTGGAATATCCTTGGTAGCTGCCGCTAGCCCTTGTGCTGCTGGTGTAGCAATACCGATAACGACGTCATTCTTGTCATTAACCAATTGTTTAGACATGGTTTGGATTTTAGATTGGTCCCCTTCAGCATTTAATAAGGTGATTTGAACCTTGTCTCCCTTATAACCAGCTTCTTTAAGACCATCTTCGACACCTTTTTCAATTTGATCCAAGGCCTCGTGCGTCACGAACTGGAGGATTCCAACTTTGACAACTCTATTAGCATTTTGATGTTCTTTTTTGAAAAGATCTGTGCCAATAGAACCGAGCGTCAAGATAGCTAAGAAAACCAAAGTCCAAATTAAACGCTTGTTTTTCATATTTATCTCCTTCTATAAATTCTTCTTTTCTATTGTAAGTCATTTTCAGTCAATTAGCAATATTCTTAATTTATAAAAATTGTCTTGTAGAAAAAAAGAACCGGAACGTAATGTCCGATTCTGTTTATTGGTATTGACTTAAGTCTAGCTTCATTATGTAGAAATAGAGTTCACCGTAAGGTCCCTTAAAGTCAATATCATGACCATTAATAGTTACCTTGGTTACTGGTGTTGAATCAGGAAGTTCAATCCAACAGGCCTGCTGCGCTCGTACAAACTCATTGTAATTTTCATAAGAAACATGTTTTTCTTGCTTAGCTGTATTTAGATAAGTGACTTCAATCATAGATAGACCTCCTTTATTTAACTTCTAGCTTACGCTTCTAGGAGGGCAAAGTCAACTTTGACGACTTGAAATAAAAGCTTACAAGAGCATACAAATAGCCCTCCTGTCATTTGACAGGAGAGCTATTTTTGCTTTGACTTCGAAAAACCTTGATATCTTTACGAACAAAGCTTATTTTAGCGTTTACGACGTTTAGTGCCGTAAAGTCCAAATCCTGCAAGAAGACTTGCTAAACCAAAGATTGCAAGGTTTGAATCTTCACTACCAGTTTTTGGAAGTTGAGCATTTTCATCAGTTGGATTGATGAAGCTTGCTTCTTCTTTTGTTTCTGGAAGAACAGATTCTTCTGGTTTTGCTTGTGGAGTTGGCTGTGGCTCTGGTGTCGGTGTTGAATCCGGCACTGGTGTTGGATTCACGGTCTTCTTGTAGATGTGTTGGGTATTACCATATTCATCTACAACTGTCTTCACAAATTCATAACCTGGAATGTCTTTCTTAGGTTGTTGGCCTTCTTCTGTTGGGTAACCTGGAATTGGAGTGCCTTTTTCGTCCACATAAGAAGTTGTCACTTTTTCGTAGACGTGTTCGAAATCACCATTTGGCAATTTCTTGGTTTCGACGAAGCGGTAACCAGAAATCTCAGCTTTTGGTTGTTCACCATCAAGAGCCGGATATCCTGGGATTTCCTTGCCTTCTTTGTCCACAAACTTAGTGATTGGACGTACAGTTGGTGTGTAGGTTGCAGAAGCTTTGGTTCCATTCACATCTTCACGAACCACTGTTACTGCTGGTGCAGTTCCTGTGAATTCAGCTTCTGGTGTGAAGGTTACAGTACCGTCTGCTGCTACTGTGTAGGTACCAACACCTGGGATAGTCTTGGTTGTTGAGCCATCGTCAAAGGTTGCTGGAACCTTGTCATTCATTGGAACACGGCTATCGCCTTCGGTAAAGACTGGTTTACCTGTTTGGGTTTGGCCCTTGTTTCCAATTGAAGTTGTAGATTCTGCTGTTGGAGTTACTGGTGTCACAGTTGGGGTGTAAGTTGCAGTAACTGGGGTACCGTTCTTATCTACCCGTTTGACTGTTACGCCTGTACCTGTTCCTGTGAATGATTTTTCTGGAAAGAAGGTCACGGTTCCATCTGGAGCAACTGTGTATGTTCCTTCACCTGGAATGGTCTTCGTAGTTGAACCATCTTCAAAGGTTGCTGGAACATCATCATCCATTGGGATTGCAGGGTTACCAGGTGTGAAGCTTGGTGTACCACTTTGTGTTTGACCTTGGATATCTGTAGATGTTGCAGGATCAGCAGTTGGTACAACTGGCGTAATCTTAGGTGTATAAGTTGTTTCAGTTGGTGTGCCATTTGTATCTTTAGCTTGTACCTTAACTGGAACCACTTCTCCTGAGTAAGATTTATCAGTCGGTGTGAAGGTTACAACGCCTGTAGTCTTATCAACTGTGTAAGTACCGATTTCTTTACCTTCTGGTGACTTAGCAATGACTGAAGCAGCTGGTTGGCCGTTTTCATCAAGGAGAGTAATGGTATCCTTGTCGATTGGGGCAGCAGGATCACCTTCGGTGAAGGTTACAGTTCCCATTTGAACAACACCTTGAGGACCAGTTGATTCTGCTGGTGTCGCTGTTGGTGTCACAGGAGTCACAGTTGGGGTGTAGGTTGCAGTAACTGGGGTACCGTTCTTATCCACACGTTTAACTGTTACACCTGTACCTGTTCCGGTGAATGATTTTTCTGGAACAAAGGTTACGGTTCCGTCTGGAGCAACTGTGTATGTTCCTTCACCTGGAACGGTCTTCGTAGTTGAGCCATCTTCAAAGGTTGCTGGAACGTCATCGTTCATTGGTACACGGCTATCGCCTTCAGTAAATTCAGGCTTACCTGTTTGGGTTTGACCTTGTTTACCAGTTGATTCTGCTGGTGTCGCTGTTGGTGTCACAGGAGTTACTGTTGGGGTGTAAGTTGCAGAAGCTTTGGTTCCGTTCTTATCTTCACGAACCACTGTTACGCCTGTACCTGTTCCGGTGAATGATTTTTCTGGTACGAAGGTTACAGTTCCATCTGGAGCAACAGTGTAAGTTCCTTCACCTGGAATAACTTTAGTTGTTGAGCCATCTTCAAAGGTTGCTGGTACATCATCATCCATTGGGACACTTGGGTTACCAGGCGTGAAGCTTGGTTTACCTGTTTGTGTTTGGCCTTGGATGTCTGTAGATGTTGCAGGATCAGCAGTTGGTACAACTGGAGTGATCTTCGGTGTGTAAGTTGTCTCAGCGACAGTTCCGTTTGCATCTTTCCCTTGAACCTTAACTGGAACGACTTCTCCTGAGTAAGATTTATCAGTCGGTGTGAAGGTTACAACGCCTGTTTCTTTATCAACGGTGAAGGTACCAATCACGTCACCGGCTGATGATTTCGCATCTACTGAAGCTGCTGGCTGACCATTTTCGTCTAGAAGAGTAATGGTATCTTTATCGATCGGTGCAACTGGGTCACCTTCAGTGAAGGTTACTGTTCCAGTTTGAACAAGACCTTGAGGTCCAGTAGATTCAGCTGGTGTTGCAGTTGGTGTTACTGGTGTCACAGTTGGTGTGTACTTAGCAGTAACTGGAGTACCATTCTTATCGACACGTTTAACCGTTACGCCTGTGCCTTCTCCAGTGAATGATTTTTCTGGAACAAATGTTACGGTTCCGTCTGGAGCAACAGTGTATGTTCCTTCACCAGGAATGGTCTTCGTAGTTGAGCCATCTTCAAAGGTTGCAGGTGTATCATCATCCATAGGAACATTTGGATTTCCTGGTGTGAAGGTTGGTGTACCTGATTGCGTTTGACCTTGTTTGTTAGTAGATGTTGTATCTTCTGCAGTTGGGGTAACTGGTGTTACGGTTGGTGTGTACTTAGCTGTGATTTCAGTACCGTTCTTATCCACGCGTTTCACTGTTACGCCTGTAGCAGTTCCAGTGAATGATTTTTCTGGTACAAAGGTTACGGTTCCATCTGGAGAAACAGTGTAAGTTCCTTCACCAGGAATGGTCTTCGTAATTGAGCCGTCTTCGAAGGTCGCTGGAGTATCTCCATCGATTGGAACATTTGGATTTCCTTCTGTGAAGGTTGGTTTACCAGATTGTGTTTGACCTTGGATATCTGTCGATGTAGCATCTTCAGAAGTTGGAACAACCGGAGTAATCTTTGGTGTATAAGTTGTTTCAACTGTAGTTCCATTGGTATCAGCTGCTTGAACCTTAACTGGGACAACATCACCTGAATAAGATTTATCTGTCGGTGTGAAAGTCACTACACCTGTTTCTTTATCAACAGTGAAGGTACCGATCACGTCACCTGCTGGTGATTTCGCTTCTACTGATGCTGCTGGTTGACCATTTTCATCAAGAAGAGTAATAGAATCCTTGTTAATTGGAGCAACTTCATCACCCTCAGTAAAGATTACAGTTCCAGTTTGAACAAGACCTTGAGGTCCAGTAGATTCAGCTGGTGTTGCAGTTGGAGTCACTGGAGTTACGGTTGGTGTGTAAGTTGCAGAGGTTTTAGTTCCGTTCTTATCTTCACGAACAACCGTTACGGCTGGTGCTTTACCTGTGAATGATTTCTCAGGAACAAAAGTTACAGTTCCGTCTGCTGCTACTGTGTAGGTACCAACGCCATCTACTGTCTTGGTAGTTGAGCCATCGTCAAATGTTGCTGGAACATCTTCATTAATTTCTACTGTTTTCTCAACGCCGTCTACTGTTACAGTGCCACCCTTGAATTCAGGTTTACCTGTTTGTGTAGCGCCTTGAATATCAGTAGTTTCAGCTGGTGTCGCTGTTGGGGTTACAGGAACGATTTCAGGTGTATAAGTTGTATCCACCTTGATACCGTTTGAACTTTCAGCTTGAACCTTAACAGGCGTTACTTGACCTGTATAAGATTTGTCAGTTGGTGTGAAGGTTACTTGGCCAGTTGTTGGATCAATTGAGTAAGTACCGATTTCAGTTGTACCGTCTGCCGCATAAGCTGGTGTCGTTGAAACTTCGTTACCATCTTTGTCTAACAATGTGTAACTGTTGTCTTTGATGGTGATTGTTTTGTCTTGACCATTAACTTGTACAGTTGTACCTGCGAAAGTTGGTGTTCCAGTTTGAGTCGCACCTTGGATATCTTTAGATGTAGCTGGTTGAGCTGTTGGAACAGCTGCTACAACTGTTGGTGTGTAGGTCGCATCAGATGTGATCGTTGAAGTCTTACCAGCTTCATTTGTAACTGTCGCAGTTGCCTGAACAGTTACACCTTTAGCAGTTCCGACAAAGCCTTTTTCAGGAGTAAAGGTAACCGCTCCTGTAGTAGGATCGATTGTATAAGTTCCTTCACCTGCTACTGTCACACTTGTTTCATCTGTTGGTTGACCTGTTGCAGGGTCAATCAATTTCTTGCTTGTAATTTGAGCAGTCTCATCATCACTCAAAGCAAATGTAGGAGTCTCTGTTTGAGGGACATTTTGAATGTCTTCAGAAACTTTGTTTGTTGGAGTAAGAGTGACTGGATTTACAGTTGGTGTATAAATTGCAGAGGCTTTGGTTCCGTTCTTATCTTCACGAACAACGGTTACAGCTGGTGCTGTACCAGTGAAGCTTGGGTCTGGAACAAAAGTTACAGTTCCGTCTGATGCTACTGTGTAGGTACCAATGCCATCGACTGTCTTAGAAGTAGATCCGTCATCAAAGGTTGCTGGAACGGCATCGTTCATTGGCACGCGACTGTCGCCTTCAGTGAAGACTGGTTTGCCAGATTGAGTTGCCCCTTGAACACCTGACGTTTCAGCTGGTATCGCTGTTGGAGTTACTGGAGTAACAGTTGGCGTGTAAGTTGCAGTTGCTGGCGTACCATTCTTATCAACACGTTTCACGGTTACGCCTTCAGGTGTTCCAACATAAGTAGGAAGTGGCTTGAAGGTAACTGTTCCGTCTAATGCTACAGTGTAAGTACCAACACCATCGACCGTCTTGGTAGTTGAACCATCGTCAAAAGTTGCAGGAACGGTATCGTCCATCGGCACACGGCTATCGCCTTCAGTAAAGACTGGCTTACCAGTTTGAGTAGCTCCTTGGATATCTGTAGATGTTGTAGGTTCAGCAGTAGGTACCACCGGCGTAATCTTAGGTGTGTAAGTTGTCTCTACTGTTGTTCCATTTGTATCAGCTGCTCGCACTTTCGCAGGAACTACGTCACCTGAATAAGATTTATCCGTTGGTGTGAAGGTCACCACACCTGTTTCTTTATCAACGGTGTAGGTACCAATAACATCACCTGCTGGTGATTTGGCATCTACTGAAGCAGCTGGTTGACCATTTTCATCAAGAAGGGTAATAGAATCCTTGTTGATTGGCGCAACTGGATCACCTTCTGTGAAGGTTACTGTGCCCGTTTGAACCAAACCTTGAGGACCAGTAGATTCAGCTGGAGTCGCTGTTGGAGTTACTGGTGTTACGGTTGGTGTGTAGGTTGCAGAAGCCTTGGTTCCGTTCATATCTTCACGCACAACAGTCACTGCTGGGGCTTCGCCGGTGAATGATTTTTCTGGAACGAAGGTTACAGTTCCGTCTGAAGCGACTGTGTAGGTACCAACGTTTGGAACTGTTTTAGTTGTTGTACCATCATCAAAGGTTGCTGGAACATCGTCGTTCATTGGCACACGACTATTACCTTCAGTAAATTCAGGCTTACCTGTTTGGGTTTGACCTTGCTTACCAGTAGAAGTTGCTGGCTCTGCAGTTGGCTTAACTGGTGTAACCGTTGGTGTGTACGTCGCTTGCGCCTTGGTTCCATTCATGTCTTCACGGACAACAGTCACTGCTGGTGCTGTACCAGTAAATGATTTTTCTGGAACGAAAGTTACTGTTCCGTCTGCTGCTACTGTGTAAGTACCTACGTTTGGAATTGTCTTAGTTTTTGTACCATCGTCAAATGTCGCTGGTACAGCTTCATTGATTGCTACTGTCTTATCAACGCCATCAACGTTTACTGTTCCACCTTGGAATTCAGGTTTGCCTTTTTGAGTCGCACCTTGAATGTCAGTGGTTTCAGCTGGCGTTGCTGTAGGTGTCACTGGAACGATTTCTGGTGTGTAAGTTGTATCAACTTTAATACCATTTGAACTTTCAGCTTGTACCTTAGCTGGTGTCACAGCACCTGTGTAGGATTTATCAGTCGGTGTGAAGGTTACTGTCCCAGTTGCCGAATCAATTGAGAAGTTACCAATCACAGTTGTACCATCTGCCGCATAAGCTGGAGTTGTACCAGTTACTTCATTACCATCTTTATCCAAGAGTTTGTAGCTATTGTCCTTAATAGTAATAGCCTTGTCTTGACCGTTGACTTGGACAGTTGTGCCTGCAAAGGTTGGAGTGCCTGTTTGTGTGGCACCTTGAATATCCTTAGATTTAGCAGGTTGAGCTGTTGGAACAGCTGCTACAACTGTTGGTGTGTATGTCGCGTCAGATGTGATCGTTGCGGTCTTACCGTTTTCATTTGTAATAGTTGCAGTTGCTTGGACCGTTACACCTTTAGCGGTTCCGACAAAGTCTTTTTCAGGTGTGAAGGTTACAGCCCCTGTAGTTGGATCAATGGTGTAAGAGCCTTCTCCCGCTACAGTTACAGTTGCATCATCAGTCGGTTGACCAGTTGTTGGATCCACCAATTTCTTGCTTGTGATTTGAGCTGTTTTGTCACTGCTCAAGGCAAAAGTTGGTGTTTCTGTCTGTGGAACGTTTTGAACGTCTTCAGATACTTTATTAGTTGGTGTTACAGTTACTGGATTAACTGTCGGCGTATAAGTTGCTGAAGCTTTAGTACCGTTCATATCTTCACGCACAACAGTCACTGCTGGTGCTGTACCAGTGAAGCTTGGTTCTGGAACAAAGGTTACCGTACCATCCGTCGCTACTGTGTAAGTACCGACGCCGTCAACTGTCTTAGTTTTTGATCCATCGTCAAAGGTTGCAGGAACAGCATCATTCATAGGTACACGGCTATTTCCAGCAGTAAATTCAGGTTTACCGGTTTGTGTAGCTCCCTGAACGTCTTCTGAAACTGCTGGTGTAGCACTTGGTACTACTGGTGTAACTGTCGGTGTGTACTTAGCTGTTACAGCCGTACCATTCTTATCGACACGTTTCACAGTCACGCCTTCAGGTGTACCAACATATGTTGGTAGTGGCTTGAAAGTCACCGTTCCGTCAGCAGCTACTGTATAAGTACCAACACCATCAACTGTCTTCGTTTTTGAACCATCTTCGAAAGTCGCTGGTGTGTCATCATCCATCGGCACACGGCTGTCACCTTCAGTAAAGACTGGCTTACCAGTTTGAGTGGCTCCTTGGATATCTGTAGATGTTGCATCTTCTGCAGTTGGAACAACTGGTGTAATCTTAGGTGTATAAGTTGTTTCTACAGTTGTTCCATTAGTATCTGCAGCTCGAACTTTAACAGGAACCACTTCACCTGAGTAAGATTTATCACTTGGTGTGAATGTCACCACTGAAGTAATCTTATCTACCGTAAATGTACCAATAATTACACCTGCCGGTGATTTTGCAAATACTGCCGCAGCTGGCTGACCGTTTTCATCAAGAAGGGTAATGGTATTTTTGTCGATTGGTGCGACAGGATCACCTTCTGTGAAGGTTACTGTTCCCGTTTGAACTACACCTTGAGGACCTGTTGATTCTGCTGGTGTCGCAGTTGGTGTCACAGGAGTGATAGTTGGTGTGTAAGTCGCTGAAGCTTTTGTTCCATTCATGTCTTCACGCACAACAGTCACTGCTGGGGCTTCGCCAGTAAATGATTTTTCTGGAGCGAAGGTTACCGTACCATCTGAAGCTACTGTGTAAGTACCAACATTTGGAACTGTCTTCGTCGTTGAACCATCATCAAAGGTTGCAGCAACCCTATCGTTCATTGGTACACGGCTATTACCTTCGGTGAAGACTGGTTTGCCTGTTTGTTCTTGACCTTGCTTACCAGTTGAAGTTGCTGGATCCGCAGTAGGCTTAACTGGTGTAACTGTAGGTGTGTATGTCGCTTGCGCTCTGGTTCCGTTCATATCTTCACGTACAACAGTCACCGCTGGTGCAGTTCCGACAAATGATTTTTCTGGAACGAAAGTTACTGTTCCGTCTGCTGCTACTGTGTAAGTACCTACGTTTGGAATTGTCTTAGTTTTTGTACCATCGTCAAATGTCGCTGGTACAGCTTCATTGATTGCTACTGTCTTATCAACGCCATCAACGTTTACTGTTCCACCTTGGAATTCAGGTTTGCCTTTTTGAGTCGCACCTTGAATGTCAGTGGTTTCAGCTGGCGTTGCTGTAGGTGTCACTGGAACGATTTCTGGTGTGTAAGTTGTATCAACTTTAATACCATTTGAACTTTCAGCTTGTACCTTAGCTGGTGTCACAGCACCTGTGTAGGATTTATCAGTCGGTGTGAAGGTTACTGTCCCAGTTGCCGAATCAATTGAGAAGTTACCAATCACAGTTGTACCATCTGCCGCATAAGCTGGAGTTGTACCAGTTACTTCATTACCATCTTTATCCAAGAGTTTGTAGCTATTGTCCTTAATAGTAATAGCCTTGTCTTGACCGTTGACTTGGACAGTTGTGCCTGCAAAGGTTGGAGTGCCTGTTTGTGTGGCACCTTGAATATCCTTAGATTTAGCAGGTTGAGCTGTTGGAACAGCTGCTACAACTGTTGGTGTGTATGTCGCGTCAGATGTGATCGTTGCGGTCTTACCGTTTTCATTTGTAATAGTTGCAGTTGCTTGGACCGTTACACCTTTAGCGGTTCCGACAAAGTCTTTTTCAGGTGTGAAGGTTACAGCCCCTGTAGTTGGATCAATGGTGTAAGAGCCTTCTCCCGCTACAGTTACAGTTGCATCATCAGTCGGTTGACCAGTTGTTGGATCCACCAATTTCTTGCTTGTGATTTGAGCTGTCTTGTCATTACTTAAATCAAAGGTTGGTGTTTGTGTTTGAGGAACGTTCTGAACATCTGCAGAAACTTTATTTGTAGGAGTAGCCGTAATTGGTGTTACTGTTGGAGTGTACTTAGCAGTCGCTGTCTTAACGTACTCATCACGAATCGTACCATCTTTATCTCGTCCAACAGGAGCAGACAAGGTCACCGTTACGCCATTCGCACTGCCTGTAAAACCAGGTTCTGGAACGAAGGTCACTTTACCAGTCGTATCATCGATAGTGTAAGTTCCTTCTCCTGCTACCGTAACAGAAAGCGCATTTGTCGGTTGACCAGTTGCTGGGTCTACCAATTTAGCAGGATATAGCGCACTTGGAGTGATAGCAACCTTATTACCATCTAGGTTAGTTCCTACTACGTTAAAGGTTGGTGTACCAGTTTGGGTTGCTCCTTGCACATCGGTAGACGTCTTGCTTTCGCCTTCAATATCTTTCGGAGTAACCGTTGGGATGTAAAGACCGTCCATGGTATTGATGGCCGTATCGACATTAGCTTCCATGTCAGGGAATTTAGTAGACCAACCTGTATCATAGCCATTGGTATCTGTACGGCGGATCGAAATACCATCCGCTGTTCCTAGGAAGTGATCTTCAGGAATGAACTCAACATCCACTGAAGTCCCGTTTGGAGTGATCTTATATTTCCCTTGACCAGCCACAGCATAATAGCCATCTGCTCCAGGTGTTACGACTTGACCAGTACGGTTGTCCACTATCTGAGGAGCAACAGTTTCGTCAATCTGAGCTACAGCTGTACGGCTATACTTGTAGAGACCACGAGCCGTAAAGGCAACCGTTGCCGTTTGTTTTTCGCCTTGAAGGCCAGACGTTTCTTTAACTTCACCTTTTGGTGGGTGAGTAACCTGAGTTCTGAAGTCTTCGACTTCCCCTGAGAAAGCCATTCCTGTAGGTTTTTCGATTTGATCAGCATCCTTAGCAATCCGGACACGTACACCTAGTTCATTGACACTAGGATCGATATAGGTTTTGCTCTTGGTGAATCTTAGAGTAACAGAACCATCCTTGGTAATAGTAGCCAAGTCAGAGCGTTCATCTTCATCAAAGGTGCCGTTTTGGTTAAAGTCAATCCAACCATAAATATTGGCTTGAGGCGCCCCATCTGTATGAGCTTCAAGAGTGATGGTGTAGTTCCCTGGATGCGTACGATCCATCTTGATCATCTCATTGGTTGTCCCTTTGAGGTCAGCTGGGAGCAATTGATCAACTCCTTCATCAGCTGTCGTTGCCTTGTCATCACCAAACCAATCAAGTGCATTGTTTTCATCCATATCTGGGCTCAAGTGACCAAGATAAGGTTGGTTGACTTTTTTACTTGTGATCCCATCAACGGTTGCGATAGAGTGGATAGCCTTACCATAAGACTCTGGTGCATCCCCTTCATCAAGCGGGAAAAATCCAAACATAGCGGACTGTTTCCCACCTGAGACGATATAAAGACCAATCTCAGAAGCCCCCTTGGTCATAACAAGGGGAACAGCAACATCACTTGAAGAAATATTTGGCCCGAACACTCCTGTTCCGAGACCCCCAGTTGTTAAATCGGCACTTCCAAAGTACTTCCAAGCAACCGCTTTTTTATCCGGTCCGACTTGATTTGAACGTCGAAGTTGGTCAAGGTTCGTCCTATAGAGATTCATGCCATTTATATTAGTGGAAGGGCTTGAACCAAATAAATTGTCTGTATTTTGTGGAATATAAGTTTTCGTATTTTTATTATTGTTCTTTAACCATTCCCCAATGTGTTGCCAACCTTCTCCGTTTGTGGTGAACATAACCAATTCACCAGGGTTAGCGGACTCACCATCCGCCATGACAATGGCAGGTTTGACCACTTTTCCACGGAAGGTCGCAGAAATTTCAAACTGGACCCCAATATTGCCACCGTCAAACTCGGAACTGATGGTTGTTTTTTTAGTACCAGTATTGATGCCTTCTTTTCGTATTTCTGTCCATTGGTTTTGAGCTTCGGCAATAACTTTGGCTTCTTCACCAGCACTGAAAGCTGCTTTGGTATAATTTGAAGTAGCCCCATTCACATAACCATTTCTAGCATTGGGGTCATAGGTAGCCTTTTCAGCTTCTGTCGCTCCTCGGTCTTCCAAGCGCTTTTTGTAGATTTCTGTCGCTTGGAAAGGTTTTAAAGATTTAACTTTGATGGTTACCACATAGCCCGGCATGATTTCTTTGGTATAGGTAGACCCTACTTGAAGGGCAAGATTCCCACTCGATGTTGTGGTTGTTCCAGTCCAGTTGGCTGTATCACCAAAGTCCAACCAAGAGATTTGGCTGGCCAAGTCAGTAGCTTTGATATTTGTTGTGAAACCTGGTTTTGCTTCTTTAGGAGTTGAAGTGGCATCTTGGACATCATCTCCGATGAGGTTTGGATCATTTGGATCACCAATAGAACGACGACTACGACGTTTGCCAGAAGTTTCAGCTGTCACTACTGGTTGTTCCACTACTGGAGATTCAACCCCTCCAGAAAGGGAGTTACTACTAGAAGCCTCTACTTCAACATTCACATTTTGCGCTTCAGATGCTGTTGCTGAGGCTTGTGATTCAGAAGTGGCTGCTAAACTAGATGCTGTCGTTGAAGCGCCAGTCGTGCTACTAGCTACATTCACAGTACCAGCAATACTATTTGAAGATTGTACAGAACTAGCTGATGTCTCCGAAGTAGAAACAGCTGCCTGAGATGTTGCTTCACTAGAAGCTGGTGTCGTTGATGCTTCAGAGACTATTTGGCTAGCTGTTGAAACAGCTTGAGACTGACTATTTGCCTCAGAACTAGATAAAATATTTGCGACTTCCATCGAAGCTTGAGTTGCAACAGTATTTTGAGACTGTGTCCCTTCACTTGCTGCTGCAGTCGTATTGGTCACATCTTCTACTTGGGTTTGGTTGCTAGTTTCATCAGCTGAAACTTGGTTTGCAACACCAACCATAACAAGAGTTCCCAACAGAACCGAACAAACTCCTACATTCAATTTACGAATCGAAAATCGACTAATTCGATCATTAAATAAATCTTTACCCACTTTGGTAATCCTCCAAATTTATACATTTAAGTATCTCAACCCTCAATGAGATTAAAAGTATTCAAAAATACTAATCGTTATACATTCTAACAAATTTCCTAATATTTGTGAAAATATTTGCTCATATTTTCTTACATTTTAAATTAATCTTAAATCAAAACCAACAAACTTTGTTAATACAGCATAAATATAATGTTTTTCCGGGTTATATTACCATACCTATGTATAACTATCATTTTTTAGAATTATCTGTAAAAAGAAAATCAAGATTTCATTATTTTCGATATTACATTTTCGAAATGAGAGTTTTATGGATATTATTACAATTCAAAAAATTCCTTATTTTTCATAAGGTATCCATTCCGAATAAAGCTAAATCGTTAACAACACTAAATAAGATTAAACTACCACACTTCTGGAATAAAGACCTCACTTACTTAACGAATAGCTAATCACTATTTGTCCAAAATAGCTCTAAATCTTTAAAGAAGTTTAATGACTCTAGAGATATAGAGCCACAAAAAACAAAAACAGAGCCGCAAGAAAGTTAATTCTTGCAGCTCATCATAACAAAATGGAACCACTCCATGAGAGTGATACTACTAAGATATTCTGGATAAATAGAATTTAACTTTCTAGCAATGGGCGCAACAATACCATACATACTGGTAATGCTACTTTTTTAAGATTATTTGCAAGAAAAGTTAATCATCCTTTCACCCCACTTAAAATATATTTAACTAAATAATATCAAGAAAGCTCTATATCATCAAGTTGTGAACGTGATGCTGGATAGCGTTACTAGATGTAGATGTCGGGATTTTGCCCCTAAAATAGAAAAAATATTAAAAATTGTTTTATTCCGGCCTGTTCGCGATAGGCTTTGATTTTAGTAATCAGCGCCATCTCATACCCCCTTACTGCCCATGATGTAAAATAATACCGCCCTTAGTATGGTTACCGCGTATATATATTGCCCCTTAGTAGCGTAGCCCTTATATGCGGTTCAATAATTTTTGCTGATCATAAGCTGAGAAATGATCTCAATTCCGTCAACGGAAAAATGATATTCTACAATTCCGGTACGAACAGACTCGTCTAAGAGTCGCTCCGCTTTTTTTAATATCAATTTTTGAACATGATTTACATTAACCGCGAGGAGAAAGACGATAATCCCGAACTCCAGACAAATATACCATAGCAATGTTAATTAAAGCTTCCTTCTTTTCATCTCTGAAATCCATATGATATATAAACACAAAGCTATCTCTTTATTTGCTTGTTATAGTTCTATAAATCTAGTATTTATACCTAATCTAAATATCCAAAAACTCATAAGGCTTTTCCGAAAGAGAAGATTCGCAGCACTCAGCAAGATACGCATCCTTCTCCTTTAGGCTCTCTATGTTCGGATATACGTTTAACACTCTGTCCCCCAGATTCCAAAAATCATGTGACCAAGACTGCGGGTTTTCCCATACATGTGGATTTCCTTTCGCCCAATTCGGAAGCTCCTTGCGAACCTTGGTTGCCACTGCAAGCTGCCCTTTTGCAGTTTTATAAATCGTGTCAATCCTTATTCCACCGTCTACCGGACGTTCTACACGAGTAATCTCCATACCATAGAACATTACCTTTCTTCTTACCCCTTTTTCATAGAGATTTAACTCAATCTTGTCATATCCTTCGCTTTTGTTGCCTTGAACACTTAGAAAGTCCTGAAGTGCCTGTATCACAGCGGCAGAAACACTTCCGGCGTACTTGGCAGCATCATCAAATAAGTGTAGATCTGCTTCTGCAACATAAATATTTTTTGTGGCCATAACCATACCTCCTTATTTTTGTAACTTGTATCTGAAGTATATCATCTATATGATTATAAACATAATTATAATTATATAGAGTTATTTTGTCAAGATAGACTTTCTTTCCATCATTATGATGTTGAAGACTGTGATTCTTCACTGATACTGGGAGCCTAATATCAAAATGCAATATACAAAGTTCTTCGTTTTTGAACAAAAAAAGAAGACCCCTAGGACCTTCTTTCTATTTAAGTAGAAACTCAAATTATTTGACTGTGCGGATACGCATAGTGTTTGTTCCACCTGTACCTACTGGAACACCAGCAACGATAACAATGTTATCACCAGATTCTACAAGACCTGAATGCAATGCTACTTTTTCAGCAACATCAAACATGTCATCAGTTGAAGCAGGTTTTTCAGTAACTACTGGAATAACACCCCAGTTAAGCATCAATGATTTTTGAGTAATTTCATCGAATGTTACTGCCAAGATGTCAGCTTCTGGACGGTATTTAGAAATCAAACGAGCTGTGTTACCAGATTCAGTAAGTGCAACGACAAGTTTGATATCAATTGAGTTAGTAGCATCTTTAACTGCAGATGCAACAACTTCAGTCTTGCTTGAACGACCAAATGTTGATGAATCAAGACGACCATACTCTTTAAGAAGAGTTTGTGCATTTTTATCAATTGTAGCCATTGTACGAACTGATTCTACAGGGTATTTACCATTAGCAGATTCACCTGAAAGCATTGTAGCATCAGTACCATCAATAACTGCGTTAAATACGTCAGATACTTCTGAACGAGTTGCACGAGGTTTGTCAGTCATTGTTTCAAGCATGTTAGTTGCTGTAACAGCAATCTTACCTGCAGCATTGACTTTTGTGATAATCATTTTTTGGTAAACTGGAACCATTTCAAATGGAACTTCGATACCCATGTCACCACGTGCAATCATGATACCATCAGCAGCTTCGATGATTGAATCAATGTTTTCAATACCTTGTTGGTTTTCGATTTTAGCCAACAATTTAACATGTCCATTACCAGTTTCTTCACAGATAGCACGAACTTCTTGTACGTCTTTTGCAGTACGTACGAATGAGATAGCGATAAAGTTAAGACCTTGTTCAAGACCAAAACGGATATCAGCGTTATC
>OKWQ01000277.1_pt1 | contig 22032 bp, 13 predicted proteins | sample 1607071 | NCBI WGS metagenome assembly OKWQ01 (sample SAMN07501039, study PRJEB24779) | human gut metagenome
CCCATGCCAGTTTCCCACACCCATCTTTCCGTACACTACCTACATCTACAAAGCGTCTTAATCAGCTAAACCCAAATATAATGTTTTATAACCTCATTTTTAATACCACACATCCACATTTCGGAACATCCCAGATATGTACCCCCTTATTAAAGGAGAAAGAGTCTTTTTCTACCAGATTTCCCATACAGTCATATACTTCCCTGTCATATACTCCTTCCTCTTTCACCGAAAGAATCAGATCGGACCGGAAGGTACCATTTACAAAAACCATCTCATCATAACTTCTTTCCAGTTCAATTAACTCTGTAAGATGATAGGTACATACCAGCGTATTCTTATAAATTCCTTTGATTACACTATATCTTTCTGTGGGATTCAACGGAATAAATTCACCGCTGATAAATGCCTGTTTATATTTGTTCCATAAGGAACAATAAAATTCCAGCATCTGATAATGCGCTTTCTTCAGATCTTCCAGGCGCATAGAAATCTGGGGTACACTGAATAAAACCTGAATCATCTGAAGTGCTGCGCTTTCTACCGAATCTTCGTAGTGCCACATAACCATATCAGAATGTACCGCACTCTCTCCTGCAATCAGACGGATATCCGTAACCCGAACCTTATTTTCCACATCGTCCATCGGACAGTCCACCGCCCGGAAGATATTGCCATAGGTACGCATTCTGGGTCCGTTATATGTCTGACGGAATTCCAGCAGGATATCCGGCTTAATGTGTTTAAGCCTGCTGATACAATCAGTCATTAATCGGTCAGCCGCTTCTTCAAAAGACTGATAATCTCTTCTCTCATCCGTTTCTCTGCCGCTGAATGCCGTTACCACAAACTCATCCACGAAGTCCAGCTTAAAGCCGTCCAGCCCCCACTCTGTCAGGGCTTTTTCATAAAGTCCGATTATGAATTCACGGACTGCCGGATATCTCGGATCCAGCACATGCCATTCCCTGTCAGCATCGGGATCGATAAGCATATCTTGAAATTGTGCAAAGTTTGCGGATCTTTCTCCAATAAACGGTACACTGTACCAGAAGAGGACCCGCATTCCAATCTTATGAAGACTATCCGCAAATTTACGGATATCAGGCATTTTTGATTCCGCTGCTTCCCAGTCTCCACAGTATGCATATCCTCTGGCGTTATCTTCTGTCTGCCATCCGTCATCGACGATCACCGTTCCACAGCCGATTTCTTTTGCCATTCCGCACTGCCTCAGTAGTTCCTCCTGGCTGACCCGTTGGTGGTAACTGTACCAAGTGGAGTATACAAGCTCCTTTGCTCCCTGGGGAACAAAAGCAGAAGCCATTCCCTCCAAAGTTTCCCACCACCGGGATACTTCCTTCAGGCTCTGATAATAGGGAATCTCTCTCATATCCAGTCTTACGGTGACCTCATATGATTTTCTAAGAGTGGTCTCCCGGCTGAATAAAATAATTTCAAATTCATATTCTCCGGTTTCTTCAACCGGAAGCGCCTTTAAACCAATGGTACTTAAAGTATCGGAAAGCCCGATACAGGCGCAGTTTTTATGATCAGGGGAAAGCAGGCATTCCACTGGGGCACCCGTAAATCCATTGGTCAGATATAGATTTTCAAACCAATCAGAATTAAGTGCTTTGATCAGATGCAGTTTCGGTGTCCATCTGTAATGCACCTCGATTGCAGGTACATAAATCCTTAAAGTAAGTGGGGAAAATAATTCTTCCCCCTCTGTCTGCACAGAAAAATGAATATATGCTGTCTCCCCTTTCTGTTCTGCAGTATAAGTAACTTTCCTTTTGCTTTCTTTAGGTATTTCACCGATTCTATATGATAATTTCTTCATACGACTCTCCTAACTCTTAACTGCGCCGGCAATCATACCATCCACAATATATTTTTGTGCTGCACAATATACGACCAGAATCGGGAGAATGGACAGCACAATAAACGCGCATACATAGTTCCATTTATAGGTCATATACCCTACAAAACTGTAGATACTCAGCGGTACGGTATTCTTTGCCGTATCTGTTACAAAATATAAAGAAATCTGGAAATCATTCCATACACCCATGAATGTTATTATTACATTAGTAAAAATAGCAGGTTTCAACAATGGGAAAATAACCCGGTAAAACATATTAAAAAATCCTGCACCTTCTAACATTGCCGATTCATCCAGCGCTCTAGGTATACCTTTGATTACACCGGAATAAATCATGATGCTCAGAGGCATTCTGGCTGCGATATGTATTAAAATAATGGAAGCATAGGTGCCGCTTAGTCCCAGTGTCTTTACGATGATAACCTCCGGAATCAGTGCCAGCGGAGCAATCATTCCGATTAAAAAATAACCTGAGAGAACTTTACTCGTTTTATCGCTGCGCCTCGAGATAATAAATGCCGTTACAGATGAGATAAAAACAGTCAGCAGCACGACCAGACCGGTAATGATAAAACTGTTTTTAAATGCCCGCAGCAGCTGTCCTTTTTCAATTACATAGCGGAAGTTCTCCCACAGAAATACTTTTGGAAGGGAAAGGGTAACCACTGCCGATTCTTCCACTGATTTAAAAGCCGTCAGAATTACAAGAATAAATGGAAATATTACGGCAAATGTCATCAGAAGGCAGATCACATAGATTCCTGTTTTTGTAATGGCTTTCTTGGTCTTATAATTTGCTTTCATCAAATATCCGGCTCCCTTCTTCTTAAGAAACTCAATAATGGGGAAATAATAATAACAATCAGCAGAAACTGAACAAGGTTAATTGCTGATGCGTATCCAAGTGTTCCTACTCTCATGGCATCGTAAGATAATTTACTGATCACCTGGGTAGCTCCGTTGGGACCGCCATTCGTCATGGACATGACAATATCAAATATATTAAATCCACCTATAACGCATAAAGTAATGGTTGTATTAATTGACGGTGTGACAAGAGGCAGGGTAATTGATTTCGTTGTCTGCCATGCACTTGCACCATCAATTCTCGCCGCCTCGTATAAGTCGCCGGAAATGGATTGCAGACCTGCCAGAATGATTGCGGTGTTGAACCCGATCCACATCCAGGATTCCACCGTACATACGGAATAGAGAACCACATTGGTATCTCCAAGCCAGTTCAGAGCCAAAGCCCCAAGACCGATACTTCTTAAGAAGATATTTAAAATACCGGTATCCGGCTGCAGAATAAAGGTGAATACATAACCGATTACCAGGGCACCGATGGTACATGGCAGGAAGATTACTGCACGGAAAAAATTCCTTCCCTTAAATGCCCGGTTCAGCAAAAGAGCAAACAGCAGTCCAATCCCCACTTTGATAATCGTTGTTATGATTGCAAATTGAAATGTATGGCCTAAGGCCGGAAGAAAGCTTTGGGAAGCGAACAGATCCAGAAAATTAGAAATACCGATAAAATTTGGTGATTCAAAATTGTAAATGCTCCAGTCCGTAAAGGAAAATATAAATCCTCCGCCAATTGCAAAAATATAAAATATCGTAAAAATAGCAACTCCCGGAATTACAATATAGAGAGGATAATACTTCTTTTCCAGTTTATTCATGCTGCTTTTTTTCTTCATGTCTCTCATACAGCTCCTTTCTGTACAAAAACCACCTACGTATGAACGATGGTGGTTTTTGCACTTTATGCTCAGATTTTATTTAAATCCTTCAAACCCTAACTGTTTTCCTACTGTTATTACTGCATCACTCCAGATTTTTGCACATTCTTCCGGTGTCTTCTGACCCAGTAAATCAGACAGGAATGCACTGTTTGCGTCATCTGACGGTGTTATAACATATGTCTGGTTATAGTGAATCTGTGTTTTTCCTTCATCGATATACTTCTGTGTATCCTTTAACGTTCCGCTTAAGTTCGGAGCATCCAGATCATTCCATACGGATGTACAAGCTCTGGTCTTCATATTGAGCAGTAAATTATCATCTTCAGCCATGAAACTGATAAAATCTTTTGCCACATCCGGATTTTTACACTGATTGGAGATATAATATCCGCCCGGACCTGCAATTGCAAGCTGGCTGTCACCATCTTTAGAAGGTGCTGCGAACATTCCGATATTACCCTCTCCTGCCAGCTCTACTTTCACATATTCGGGATCTGCCCAGTCACCCATGTACATCATGGCAGCCTGTCCGGAGGCAAGTGCTTTCTGTCCCATCTCATAAGTTGCAGTTGAAATATCTGAATTTATATAACCATTATCCACATAACCTTTTAATCTTTCAAACATCTGTGTAAATTCAGGAAGGGAATCCCAGCGGATTTCATTCTTATTTAATTTTTCTAATGCATCCGGGTTCTTGCTTAAAATATTCGGCCACTCAGCATTCATAATCTGATTAACTGTCCACGCATCTGCCATAGATACATAAATTGGTGTAATACCTGCATCTTTTAATTTAGCACATACCGCATCAAATTCTTCATATGTTTTGGGCACTTCCAGTCCGTTGTCCTTAAATACTTTTGTGTTATAAACGATACCAAAAGAATTGACTCCGCCATTTGGGAAACAATATACTTTTCCATCCGAATGGGTTACAAATTCCTTGCCTGTTTCCGTTAATTTAGGTACCCAGGCTTCGTCAGATAAATCTACCAGATTTTTTTCGTGCTGGTAAGAGGTTGACTGAGTTCCGGTATCTCCGATGAAGATATCCCACATGCCGCTTGTAGACATTTTTGTCTGTAAAAGAGAATCAAACTGGTCGTCATCAATTGCCTGGATATCCAGTTTGTTTCCTGTTTTTTCTTCCCAGTTCTCTTTAAAGGTTTCAATATTGGAGATTTCTACATGGGATGCCTTTAATCCAACGGTAATCGTAACTCCACCTTCCGCCTTATCACTGGAAGCAGCCGCGTTGGAAGTTTTCTCTTGGGAAGTATCCCCATCAGTCGTCTTCTTCTCTCCACCCTGGCAGGCTGCAGCTGACATCATTAAGACTGCTGCAATCCCGACTGCCATCACCTTTTTTGCTAGATTTTTCTTTTTCATACAAATCCTCCTTATTCTTAACAATTATTTTTTTACAACTGTTATTGTGTTTTTATTATATAAATCATATGGTCATTTTGGAATGTAATTTTCTGTCCGGTTTGTATATATTTTTTTGACATCCCAATAAATTTTAAACATGCTTTCTCACAAATTTGTGGGTATCAAGTAGTATTCGGGCAGACAAACGCTGCCTGCCCGCTCTTTCCTAGTAAATATTATTTTACCTTGATCGTCTTTGTCCTACTCCAGTTACCATATATTTTCGAACTGCCCGCTTTCTTGTAACTTCTGACCCGGATGTAATAGGTCTTCTTACTTTTCAGCTTCTTAAGTTCTAACCGTGTGGTTTTACTTTTGGAGACGGTCTTCACTTTCGTCTTTGACCCGGTAAATTTTTTACTCAGGGAATACTGTACCTGATAACCGGTTGCCTTTTTATCCCGCTTCCAAACCACCGCTGCTGTCTTTTTCTTCAAAGATTTCAAGCTGCTGATTCCGGCCTTCTTTGGTTTCACGGTAACCGTTACTTTTTTTACCGCTGTTTTAAAGTCTGTTGCAGATGCTGTCAGGGTAATCGTTGCCTTTCCACATCCTTTTATGGTCACCTTTCCCTTGCTGTTCACGGCTGCAGCCTTGGGATTACTGCTCTTATACTTTAATTTACAGTTTGCCCGGGCCCCCAGAGAAAATGCCTTATTTCCATAAGTCTTTTTAAATTTTGTCTTCTTAATATGAATCACTGCATTCTGTAGTCTTTTCAGACTGTCCATTGCCTTTTTAAGTGCTGCTGCTGCGCTGTCTGCGGAAGTTTGGTCAGATGCTTTATCCGCCGCAATCCTTTCTGCATTTTTCAGTGCATTTGCCACTGCCTGGTAACTTGCATCCGTATAATCTGCTTTTATCAGCCGTTTCGCCTGGTCAATTACAGCATTTAACTTCGTAAAGTCTGTTTTAGGCACTAAGACCAGCTCGTCCATTGCTTTTTTAAGCCCTGCTGCCGCCTCATCTACCGCTGATTGCGCAGCGGATTCATCGGCAGCAGTCTTCTTTGCCGCTTCCAATGCTTTTCTCATTTCCTGATAGCTGATTTGGGTATAATCTGTTTCTATTTTGCTATTTGCTTCTTCTATCAGGTTGTTCAGGGCGGTAAAATCTGCTTTTGGAACTAATCTTTCCACCGCATCCCGTAAGTCTGTCTCCGCCTGGTCGATAGCTGCCTGTGCAGACAGCTCATCTGCAGCAATCCTTTCCGCTGCTTCAAGTGCCGCTGCCAATGCCTGATAGCTGGCTTGTGTGTAATGGATTTCTGCTAACTGCCTTGCCTGATCAATTGCAGCATTTAATGAAGAAAAGTCCGCTTTTTTCACTAATTGTTCCATGATACAGCCCAGATCTGCTGCTGCCTGGTTGACCATTGCCTGATTCAGATCCGGTTTTCCCAGGATCTCCTTAATCCGCTGCAGTTCCGCCAAAAATATGCCAAAGCTATCTGAAGTATAATCTGCCTCCTGCAGCTGTTCTGCTTGTGCAATCATTGCTTCTAATACAGATGCATCCGCGGCACCGCTTCCAAATACTTCTACTTCTGAGATATTTATCTTATTACTGCTGCCCCAGCTGCAGGTATGGCCTTTTCCGTAAATGCGGATATAGCGGGCAGTTACCGGTGCATCCGGAACAATTTCCTGAGCTGTTTCCTGAAATGGTTTTGAAACAACGTCTTCCGGTCCAAATAAAACCTGAACTGCTTCTTCCGGAAATTCCGGATCTGAGCTTACTTCTACAAGGCAGTCTAACCAGCGGATATCCACATTCCCATCCGCGTAATAGGTGCGGTAAATATCCATTTTGTCAATCTGGCGCTCTGTGCCCAGATCATACTGCAGATAAACCGGTTCCCAGGTTTCCGGATTGCCATTATCTTCTCCAAGCGCCGCAATCTGGATAAAAGGGTCATCATAAGAGCACGAAAGGTTTCCATCTGTGGCATTTCCCGGGTTCTCAATTTCCATTGCAGAGTTGGTCACAGCCTCTTTCCCGGAAAGCATATTCTCCGTTCCGGACGGCAGCTTTATAAGGGCTTTCATCGCTCCCTGTAACTGATAATATGCTTCAACCTGACTTTCCTGTGATACATCAGACTGTGCCAGCACCTCTTTTGCATCCGTCAGTGCTTTCGCAAATGTGATCCATGACTCTGTTGTGTACATCCCTGCATCTATTGCTTCTGCCTCTGTAATTAGTGCAGACAAATCCACCATAGCCACCAGGGCATCAATGGCATCCGACAATTTTATGTAAACAGCTTCTACCTCTCCAATGGACACATTTTCCCTATCCAGTACTGCCTGAGCACCAGCTTTTGCTTCTTCATATACCTTCCAGCTTTTTTCTGTATACCCATCCGGATTAAATTCTCTGTTAACCAGCTTTTGCAGCTCTTCTTTGTTTATTTCCTGTTTAACCAGTTTATCCATACGGATATCGGTCTTATCTGTGAAGAATTGCAGCCTGTTTATGCCTTCCTTAAGATTCACTTCGAAATTCACTGTATTGCTTCCATCCGGCAGCGGTAAGCTCTTTTCCTGTCCATCCAGAATGTAAGTCAGATTTCCGGAACCGGAATAACTCACTTCCATAATCGCATTTACTGTGTTTTTACTGTTTACCGGAATTTCCACAGCATTTTCTATGCCGTTCATCTGTTCTACATATCTTCCATTAGACATTCCAGACTGTTCCATGATTTTTGCCGTCCCGTTCAGATTATTTTTATAGGACTCAAATTCATAGGTTACATCCGGTTTTGCCGTGATTTCTCCTTCCAGAAGAATGCCTGCCGTACCATATCCGTCAATTACAGGAACAATAACTTCTGCCGTACCATCTTCGGATACCGTTATTGTCTGTGATTCAAAATGGCTGATATCGGAATCATACGTATAAGGATATATTTTTGCTGTCACTTCTGCTCCTGCTTCAAAAGGAACATTTTTCATAATCACTTTGGTACGGTCATAAGCGGTTGCCGTATAGTTATTAATAAGTGCTACGGGAGTTCCGTCTGCATTTACGGCACCCACGCTTTGTGTCATGCCGCCCTGAATTGAACTGGATTTTACGTCAAAATACCCTTTACCCAGTCCCAGATTAACCGAAAGCATACCCCAGGTTTTTGTAAAGTTTGCAAGATACGGTTCCCCCGCATTCCAGGTATACATTCCTTTGCCCCGTTCGATCCATCCGGAACTGGCTTCATAATCATCCATTGGTACGTCAGCCGGATAGCAGGTGTAATATCCTCCGCCCTCATATTGATCTGTCATCATGTCAATGAGGTTTTTTGCATGCCAGCCTGTGCTCTTGTATCCATAAGTTTCATTGGCAGGCTGGCCTGTGCTGATATTATACTCATTTAAATAAAGGGGTATTTCTCTTCCCAGCTTATTTCTTAACCAATACTTTGCATTTCTGGAATTCGCCCCCTGATTACCGGTATCCTGGTTCGCCGGACGTTCTCCATATTTATGAATAGAAACAAAATCTATTCTGTCAAACCATTTTTCATACTTTTTTGAAAGAATTGTTCCAAGTACTCCATAATCGCCTCCCCAGCTGTCATCTGCACCTCCGCCCATTTTAACTTCCGGCTTGCTGCCGCCTTCTGCTTCATAGATGGCATCGATTGCCTGATAGAACTGATCTGCGGCAATCAGGTTCTGTCTGTTGCCAGCCGGATATGCATTCCCCTCCGGATCCCGCTGATCGCCTCCCTGGGGTACATACCAATGAGGTTCATTTAAGAATTCGTAACTGTCGATTCCCTCTGCTTTTAACATGAGATATACTTTTTTAATGATATCCCTGTAAACTTCCCAATCCTTCGGTGCACCATTGCATACTTTTTCCGTATGTGCAGTTCCGGTTACTACTCCTGCCGACAGCCATTCCGGTATCTGGAAAGTCATAGCCATCACCTCATATCCCTGGGTTTTTGCCTCTCTTACCCAGCGCAGAAGTCTGCCTGTATTCCAGTTCGCAGGATTAGACAGCCCGTTCAGATATTCGCCCCGCTCATTATAGTAATCCATATCCGCCCGATAGCCCTCCAGAGTGAATCTGTTTTCTCCGGTCCCGTCGGGTGTTGGAACATAATAGTAATCAGACCGCACATAAGATGGCTGGTCAGATCCCTGGGTTCCGTCTGCCGGTGCCCAATTTGTATCCGGAGTTTTTGTCCATATAGGAAGAATTTCCTGGAGACGCGCATCTGCTCTCATGAACCGAACTCCGGCTTCATTTGTAAGCATTGGCCATACCTTAGAATGATCTCCGATGTCAGAATCTTTCCCGTCAAGGCTGGGATAATGCGTTACCCCGAATATCTTCGGTGAGCCGGCAGCAATGGTATTCCCATAGTCAATGGTTACGGTTCCCCCTTCTGCCGGTTCTACCACAGTAACCGCTGCCGTATCTCTTTTATTTCCATCCTCGGTAATAACCGTTATAACAGAAGCACCAGTTTCCCCTGCTGCCGTGACAAGCGCTGTCCCGTCTGCCCCAGGTGTTACGCTGGCAATATCCGGTCGTGAAGATTCCCAGGATATATTTTTGTTCGCGGCATCTGACGGTACAATGGAAGCGGTAAGCGTCTGGCTTTCCCCCTGTTTCAGTGTCAATGCCTTCGGTGATACCGATACGGAAGCAACTGAATTTTTAACGATGATTTCAAAAGAAGATGAAACTGCCTCCCCTTTGACAGATACCGTAATTTCAGCCTTCCCTTCCCTGTTAGGGGTAAGCAGTCCATTTTCATTTACGGATACCACGCTGCTGTCAGAAGATGTATATTCCAGCGTTTTTCCTGCTGCAGAGGAAGCAGGGAAAATTCTTGCGTCAATCACAAAATCCTGCTTTACTTTTGGAAGAACATATGCATCCCCATCTTTTTCCAATGCATTCAGATTCTGGATTCCGATTGATAATGCAACATCTCCCGATTCTAAAACTAATTTGTCAGGCCGTAAATCCCCGGATTCCGTATAAAATTGAATGGTATTCTGATTTCCGCCCTCCAAAGAAATATCAAATGAAACATCCTTTGTTAATGAAATGCCCGAGACATCAATGTCCATGGGCTCTCCACCGTTGACACTTACTTTGGTACCGCTGACGTTTCCGGAAGGTGATGCGTATAAGTGTGCCTTATAGGTACCCGATCCGTCTGCCGCGACCTTGCGCAGCGTAACAAAGTTATCCGCTCCTCCAAACCCTTTTACTGTACGGTTAAAAGAAGCTCCTGTAGTCCAGGAAATTTCCGTATTACCCCCAAAGTGATTATCCTGGCTCTCAAATTCATACATTTCCTGCGCCGGCAGAGTTCTGTCTGTTCCGCCTGTCACTACCAGTCCCATGGCTGATTTTGCGGGTATTATCGGAATAGATGCCGTAATAATTCCATTGTGTACCTCAAGATCCGGTATCGATATAACTTCTTTCGAAACTTCCGTACCAGTGTTAGCCGCATAGCCTTTTAATGTGACAGTGCCGTCTTCGTAAGGCACGTTGCGCAGCTCAATACTCACATTCTGCTTTTGCTGGTCTCCGAAATTTGTTAACAGCATCATTGCCTCATTTTTGTAATTTACCATTGCTATGGAATCATCCACCGGCCAGCTGCTGCCCATATCAGTGGAAACAACTTTAAATTCTCCTTCCCCCAGTCCCATCTGACTGCTCAGCAGCGCATATGCTTTTGCAAATGGATTCAGGGTTACGGCTCCGTCAGCTTCCGTGTACATATAACTTCCGGCATTTGTCCGGGCATCTACAGACCCGTCGAACAAAACCATGTCCCATCCGTCACGCATTGCCTTAAATAACGCCAGAGAATGGTACTTGATTCCATCTGCACCGGTGATGGTACCATCTGGGCTGTCTGCCCCTTTTGCCATAGATGACCATCCGGTGAGAAAAAGCGGCATGTCTGCATTGTGAAGCGCTGCCCTGACTGCTTTTCTTCCGGGTTTGAATTCTCCGAAAACATCATTTTTCCAATCCGTCGTAGGATCTGCACCATATGCTTTGAAGGATACAAACTGTAGGAGCGACTGGTCATGGTCTGCATAGGCATTCAGTACTGCCTTCACATTGGGCGCTGTGCTGAGGGAATCATTTTTATCCTTCAGTTCGTACCCCATTCCTCCGATCTGTACCTGTGGAAGTATACTTCTAACCTTTGCAGCAGCCTGATAATAAGAATTCGTAAAATCCTCAGCGCTAAGAGCGGTATCCGGTTTTAACTCCACGTATCCAATGCTTTCTTCATAATCTGGTTTTGCGGCACTTAGAAAGGTCTCTACCATTGCAGCAAATGCACCTGCCTTGTCCGGGGTACTCTGATACCATGACGGCAGCTTGTCAAAAGTTATAAAAGCTTTGATACCTGCACCCTTTATTCTTGTAAGAATACCTCCCGCTACATGAGTATAAGACTCCAGTACCTCAGAGTCCGCATCGGTACCTTCCGGGAATAATTTAGACAGATCTACATCTACTCCCATTACTTTTAATCCTGTTTCCTGTGTCAGGCTTTTCCATGCATTACTTTCTGCGGCTGGCGTACCAAGTCCCCCAAAGATCATCGGGTTTCCTGTCCCTATACTGGTATTGTAATCCACCACGATCTGTGCATTTCCGGTTTTGGGCTCTTTCCCAGGCTCTGCTGCTGCTGCCGGAAGTACAGTTCCAAACAGCATGCTTGTACTTAATAACATCGATAATAATCTTTTTCCTATCTTCCTTTTCATTTGTTTCTCCTTCCATGATTATACCCCTGAATAGCGCAGGCTGGCTTATGCTATTCCTTAATTAGTAGTTTGAAAGCGACTCTCTTTCAAACTCTGTCAGCTTCTCAATTTTACGGCTTTCAAAACAATAGCACCCCCTTTTCTGCCATTTACCGGCAACTCCATGGTTATCATTATAAGAATCCTGCAACACATTTGGTATGTACTTTTTTGTCAACCTGCTTTATAATTTTTTGACATATAACTTTTTTACTGTTTTTTGAAAGAAAACTTTGTTATAATGAACTTCCAGGAACGATACAAAGGAAAGGAAATACGTTAAGATGATGAACTGTTCTCACAGTTGAAAGCTTACTGTATGCGCGTATATGAATGATCAAACATAAAACAAAAGGAAAATTTAAATTAAGACTATTTTTTTCTGTAGGCAGCCTTTTCATCTGTCTTGCACTAATAGTATCTCTACTCTTTTCCACCACCGCTATCCGAAATGCAAAATCTACTGAAATATCTTCATCCCAGATTGTTTTAGACCGGGTTTCCGCTCAGGTAGATTCTCTCTATGAGCAAATGAATATCGCCGCAACTTCAATCACAAAAAATGATTCTCTGAAACAGATTATTTCTTCCCTGAACACTGCCGGGGCTGAACATACTTCCAGGGAATATATGGAACAGCTTTCAGAGGAGCGGATTATACAGAAGACACTGATAAATATGATGTTTTCTCCCATTATCTCCAACGTCATGTTATATAACCGCGAATGCGGCTATTTTTACTATACCGGAATTTATCTAAGCGACCGGGAACTGATCGCGGCAACCCTGGCAGAAAACAGAGCTATCGAATTATTGACGGAAGCAAATGCTTCTGCTCTGTATTACGGTCCACATTTAAATGACTGGAACAGCTCTTCCAGAACCGTTCTTTCGGTATGTAAGAATTTCTCTGATAACTCCATCACCCGGGATACTATGGTAGAGATACAGGTACCTTACAGTGTATTGGCTGATATTTGTACACAGAATACGTTTTCTAATGAAAAAGAAATATTAATTCTGGATTCCGAATATAATATCATTTATCCATATGAGCAGGACGAATATGTCATTACTGACGAACAGCTGGCTTCTGTATTAGAAAATATAAAAAACGGTAAGACAGATAATTTCGCCAACAGCTATTCTTACAATTCATCCGGAAGCAGTCTTACACCTTTTACGACAGTATTGATTTCAAATAACAAAACAATGCAGTCACAGAATATCTCGTATATTGCAACGACTGTCTTTACGGTTCTGCTTGTGCTTCTGGCTGCATTAATTATTATGTTTATTATACTATCCGTTGTAACGAAACCACTAAAGCAGCTGATTAACCATATTGATAACCTGCAGTTAGACCAGGATACCTGCCTGGATCTGCCGGAGGATATCTTTGATGAATTTGAGATCATTAATACGTCTTTCAATCACATGCTAAAGCGGCTGGAACAGTCCATCGCCCAAAATTATGAACTGCAGATCAGGGAAAGCAACGCGAATCTCACAGCTTTGCAGGCTCAGATAAATCCTCATTTTTTATACAATGCGTTAAACGCAATCAGCGCAGCAAGTGAGGTGTACGGCAGTGAAGTTACCACCAGGATGTGTCAGGGCTTCTCCTCCATGATGCGCTATATTACATCCAAAGAACAGATTGTACCATTAATAGAAGAAATTAACCACACCAAAAATTATCTGGAGTTTATGAAGATCTCTAATGATGGAAATTCAAGCTATGAACTTCAAATTGATTCCAGCCTTTATGACCTTCGTATTCCCAAGCTGACAATCCAGCCCTTTGTAGAGAATTGTTTTAAACATGCTTTTGAATGCTCCGCTCCTCCCTGGAAGATTTCACTGCAATTTTATATCAGTCAGAAACAATGGATTATTATTGTGGAAGACAACGGTCAGGGATTTCCGGATGATGTTCTAAAAGAACTTCAGGTATTCAAAGAAACCACCCTCTTGGACCGTAATTTTTCTTACAAAGATATTGAAATAGATGGTTTAGGACTTTACAACACTTTTGCACGTTTATATGCACATTTTTCATGTAAATTCGATTTTACTGTTTCGAACCTTTCTCCCGGAAGCAGAATTACAATGAAAGGAGTACTCCCGGATGATTAAAGTATTTGTAGCTGAAGACCAGCTGTTGATTCAAAAAGATTTATGCGCAAAACTGAAAAAAGCTTCTGCTGACATTGAGATTGTAGGTACGGCACTCAATGGCCAGGAAGCCTACCAAAAAATATACGATCTGTCGCCTGATATTTTATTTACGGATATCCGTATGCCGATTGCATCCGGACTGGATCTGATTCAAAACCTAAAAGAAAATGATATCCCCGTTTATACGGTTATTTTAAGCGGATATAAAGATTTTGAATATGCCAGGCAGTCAATGAAACTGGGGGTAGATGATTACCTGTTAAAGCCAGTCTCTGTGGAAGATTTACACTACACACTGAATACCTTGTCGGAGAAAATCCAGACATCAAAAAAAGAAAACATACACACCATGTTGAATTCCCTGCTGCATAATTATAAGGGCTCACTTTCCAGTCAGGAATTACAGAAACTGGAACCGGCTGTTTATTACGGCATCCTGATTAACGTCGGATCCTACTCCTCACTTACGCTGCATGATATTTATCCCTCTGAGGAAGCCCTTTCTCAATTATCTGCCGCAGATTTACAGCATAATTACCTGGGTAATCATGATACTGTATATTTATTGGACGGGGTTACCAGAAATGAAAAATTCCTGTTAGTTTCCCTGAAACAAAATAATACTACAAAGATAAAAAATTTACTTCTGGGGCTGATGGACATTTTAAAACCTTCCGGCTATCCGGTTACAATGTGTCTCAGTTCAAGAACCTGCGACCTGTCAGATATCCGGAGCAAACATACCCTGATGCGGACCCAGATAGCCAATCATCTGATATTCGGCCATTCCTCCATCCTTTATCAAAAAGATTTTCTGGAAAATGGAACCGAGTTCCGCCAAATTCTGGATGATTCAACGGAAAAGAAATTCAAATTGGACATACAGAATAAGAATCTCCCCTCTTTTCTAAACCATTTGAAAGTTTTTTTACATTTATGTGACAAAGATAAGATAACACAAAAGCAATTGGATGAATGCCTGAAAAAGATTTTATATTATATATTTGATTATACCGATCATAAATTGTTCACTAATTACGCTCTGGAAATAGAAGAATACCTCTCTACCTCCAAGGGATATACCGACCTTACCGATTCCCTGCTGTTTTTATTTGAACAAGCCTGTAAAAATACGCTGATGAATATGGAAATAAATTCTGACTCTTCACAATTTATTGATAAAATTAAGGCATATATCCACTCACACTATTCCCAGGAAATCAATATACACAATATTGCCACAAAATTTTCGATTACTCCCGCTTACCTCAGCAGGATATTCAAGAAACAGGAAGGTATCCCGCCAATCGAATATTTAACAAAATACCGGATAGAACAGGCATGCCATTACTTTCTCTCTTCCACCATGTCCATCCGTGAAGTGGCGGAATTATGCGGATATTCCAACCAGTTTTATTTCAGTAAAGCATTTAAGCAGATTATGGGGATTTCTCCTTCTGAATACCGGATTAAATATCAGGATGTGAAATAGGACCTTCATTAAAATCTAATCAAATACAGCCTCAGGATTAATTTCCTGAAGCTGTTGCTATACCCTGGTGATCTATTGCAGATGCTCGCTTACATCTCTGGTTTTCTTTTTCGTCCGGATCACGGATTTCCATTTGCAGCAATCATTCAGATGCATTATTACATGTCTGGTCGGAGGCATTAATAAAAGCCCTGCCACATCCTTTTTACCCCAAAAATCCAGAAGCCATATAGAATCTTCCTGTTGTGTAATGCCTCCTTCCGACAAAATCCGGTCTAACCCCTGCTGTGAAACATTTCTTTTCATATCTTCGGCTAAGAGATTTTGAACAATTTCTCTGGTTCTCCTTCCAACTTCATTTCTGTAGTTTAACAGTTCGGGAATATTTAAACTTTTGCTTAAACATATGATTTCTTCATCTGTCAGTGCATTTCCCGTATCGGTGACCGTAGTATTCAATCTCGTTTTCCACCGATCATCAAATACCTGATTGCCGTCGGCAATAAGTATATTCATGGTTAAATCCTCAATCCTTGCTATATGCCATAAAACCCATGCAATTGTCTCATCCCTGCTCGTCGGCATAATAGAATATTCCTCATCTTCCAGGTCTCTGACCAGCTCGTCCACTTCATTGTGTGTTCCATCTGATACTTTAGACTCGTGCAGCTTCCCATGGAGCTTTAGGAAAATATCCTTTGCCTGTTGGATCTTATCCGGCTTACGAATCATGCTGTTAAGTTCTTTATGCAATTCGCTTAATCCATTTCCAAAATATTTCATATCTCTGCTCTCCTTATATAGGCTTTGTGTATGTCTGCATCATGCATCTAAAAGATTGATCCTTGCTGTGATGGTATGATGCAGCCCATATTTGTGGTATTTAACAATATTATAATGTAAGCGATACTTAAATGCAATTGTTGTATTTATCCTCAGTCCATTCATTTCCAGAAAGCTTTGACTTCATCGTATCGTAACTACCCTATATAATTGAATTAACAGGAGTGATATCCGTTCACAGCTGTATATCGCAGCCCATAAGCCTGCTGCCGTTATCCCTGTTTTTACATTGGCATATATTCCCAAGGGTTTCAGGAGATACCCCGAATAAAGGCCCTGTCTGGCTGCTGCCTCACGATAAAATGTATTCCGATAATAACCGGCCCAGTAACAAAGAATTAGAAATTATGAAAAACAGCCTGGGTATTGAATTGGAAAAGTTACTGCATAATCAATCATGAAAGCTCTTCCCTGTATTACTGCATGGAACTCTCTCATAGCTGCAAACCCATAAATAGAGTAGTATGACAGCCAGTGCCAATATCAGTATGGACCATTGCTGCAATACGGACAGAATTCGGCTGTTATGAATTAATTCCACACCAAAATTCTGATACACCGTTCCCAGAAAATCCGGGTTGTTCCCATTTTCTACCCAATTATTTGCAATACTTATGTATTCCCGTCTGATAATACTGGTCAGCTGAGTGGGCGGAAACCACAGCAATATGGATTTCATCCAAGCCGGATAAAAATAATAAGGCAGATAGGCTCCAGCCAGAAAACCTATTACTGTACCATAAAGATTGGCAAAGGTAGAAAATGTAGTGGTACTTTTTAATTTGTGTGCAAAACACAATAGGATTCCCGAATTAACACAGGATGAAAACATAATAATCATGAGAATTTTCAACTGTCTGAACACAGGCAGGGTACTGCTGTACTGAAATGAAAAAAAGACTTCACCGCCCAAAGCTGTCAGCACTGTAAAAATGCAGGAAACCAGCATACTGGTAAACCAATAACCGGACAAAATAGAAAATGGTGAAACCGGTGCAACCAGAAAATCTTTTCGTATGCCGGTTCCCATGTCATTGACACAAATCTGAATGATACCAAAGCAAGTGGTGGTATTAATAACAATCAAAAGACCGGCAAACATCATACGGTCGGTTAACTGCTGTACATAAAACGGGCTGATCCCTGTCTGGCTTACCATATCAGTCAGAAAATCTCTGAGAAAAAAAGTATACAGACTGATTACTACCGGTATGGAAGCAAAAGACAGCATTATATTCATCCGGTTATTTAAGAATAAAGCTATATTTCTCTGTACCAGAAACCGCAAGCTTCTCATAATGCTTCTCCTTTTAACAATTGAAAATATATTTCGTCCAAATCCGGCGTTTTCAGACTGTTTTTCCATTTTGACTGAATCTGTCTCAGACTTCCGCAAGCAGCTATTTTACCATCTTTTAAAATACAAAGTGTATCTGCATAGGACGCTTCATCCAGATAGTGTGTGGTATAAAATATCGTCATCTGCAGCTGCTCTTTCAGCTTTAGCAGCACATCCCAGACATTTTGTCTGGTAACCGGGTCCAGACCGGTAGTGGGTTCATCCAGAATCAGCAGTCTGGGTTTAGATATTAATGCACGGGCAATCTGTGCCAGTCTTCGCTGTCCGCCGGAACATTCCCCGTATTTTTGATTCTGAATCTTTTCCATGTCCAGCAAATGAATCAGCTCACCAATCTGTTTCTTCAATTCGCTGTCACGTTTCCAGTACAATCCCCCTCTAAACCACAGATTCTGATAGATCGTCAAATCCCCATCCAGTACATCTTCCTGGAAAACCATACCGATTTTTCTCTTAATCTCATTTTTATCAGTGTCCATATCTTTGTTGTCAATATATATTTTCCCATCTGTTTTGGCAAGAAGGGTTCCAATCATATTCATGGTCGTACTTTTCCCCGCACCATTTGGCCCCAAAAATGCCAGCACTTGTCCCTGTTTCACCTGGAATTCCAGAGATTTGACTATTTTCTTTTTGCCATAGGCTTTACTAAGCCCATCTACCGACAGACAATCTTCCATTCATACCACCTCACTTCTACCTATGGTATATGAGCAGACTGATGGTATTATTCATTCATATTGCCTGTTTCTTCCTCTCCTGGAGCGTGTTTTAAAATTACTTTCTGGCAGCTCTGCGTCACACTTTGTGGGAGATTTGACCCGGATGAAGGGCGCGTAGCGGGCTACGTAACCTGAATTCGGGGCAAATATGCCGCGAAGTGGGGCATGCAGATGGCTGGAATGAATTTTCAAACACGCTCTGTGACCGTATCTTTATCACAGTTACGAATGGCTGGAATACACAGGCACAGTACTGCCGCCAGGAAAGTCAATGTACCAGCTACCAAAAACCATTTCTCTACCCCAAATGCCTCTGCAAATACTCCGGACAAAGAAAGTCCTATCGGTGATGTGATTACCATAATACTGCCTGACAGAGACATCACTCTTCCCAAATATTTAGCATCAAATTTACTTTGTAGCAGCGGTGTATACATTCCCCAATAAAACGGTCCGGATATGCCCATCATACAAGAAAATATGGTAAAAGCGACAAATCCATTCTGAGGAAGCAATCCGGAAGCAAATAGGCTCGCACTCATTAACAGATAAGAGCCTATAATCGTGTAAACTTTGTTTTTTGTCCCGCCCCACCTGCTTAAAATTAAAGAACCGATCAGCAGCCCTACTGAAAAAATAACCTCAACAATACTTGCATAGGTGCTTGTTCCTCCAAAATAGGACATGCTCATTAAGGGAAACAATGCACTGGTGGGCATCAGTGCCAATGTATATAATGCGCTGATTAATACCAGCCCAAGCATTCCTTTATTTGTACGTAAAATCCGAAAACCTTCCAGCATTTCACGTATTACGGGCAGTCTTTTTGTCTCTTCACCATTTTCTAACTCTGGAATATAACTGATTATCAATGTGAATACTGCAATCAGCGCTCCGATAACATCTAAAAAAATAATTCCGCTCAGGCTCCATATCTGATAAAGTACAGCCGCCAATACAGGGCTGAATATCTGTGAAACAGATTGCAGTGACTGAGAATATCCCGCACAGCGAGTCAGCTGATCCGCTGGAACAATCTGAGGTGTTACCGCCTGCAGGCACGGTGTATGAAAAGCGGAACCAATCGAGCGTACCAGCAAAACAGCCAAAATAACTCCTGTTGAAAGGAATCCGAACACCCCAGCAATAACCAGGACAAAACTGGCTGCAGAAATCAAAAGATCAGATATAATCATAATTTTCTTTCGTTGATAGCGGTCAATATACACACCGATAAACGGTCCTAAAATCCCCTGGGGCAGAAAACCCATTAGCATGGCTGCCGATAGTACTAACGCAGAACCTGTCACATCCGTTAAATACCAGACGATAGCAAATTGTAAAACAGAACTGGAAAATTGAGAAACTGCCTGCCCGCTCCATATAGTAAAAAAATTTTTCTTCCATGGTTTCATATGTTTCATATTATTTATTAACCTCTTATTCTGTACCCTCAGTTTTTGTCAATTCCCTAAGAAGCATGCCTGCTCTTTCACTGCCCTGCCTGCTGATAGAATAATGTGTCCATTTTCCAACCTTCCTCCCGGAGACAACTCCGGAATCACATAAGATTTTCATATGATGAGACAGGGTTGACTGACTAATATCCAGTTCAGCCAGAAGCCTGCATCCGCATTTTTCCCCGCTGCGGAGCATTTCTAATATCTGTAACCGATTTTCATCGCAAAAAGCTTTAAAAACTTTTGCTTCATTCTCATAGTTCCCCATAAAAACACCTCACATTCATTTTTTTCGATATATCTAAGTATAAACGTCATATCGAAAAATGTCAATGTGATATGTGACATAAAAACAGACGGGGCAGGCCCGCCTATTTCATTCTCCAAAAAGAAGATGTGCCGCATCCTGCATGGCACATCTTCTTTGCTGCTTATTCACCTTATCAATTTTACTACTCTTTCCTACTTTCCGGTATCACTTCTGTATTCATATCCTTAAATTTTTCCATATTCATTTGACCTAATGTTCTGTCTACGACAATGGCATTAACCATAGATCCAGTCACATTAAGCAGTGTCCTTCCCATGTCAATGATAGGATCGATTGCCAGAATCGGGCTGACTACCGGAAAGGAAGATGCCAGACCCACACCTGACAGGGCAACGGAGGCTGCCATGGTGGCTGTTCCCGGTATTCCTGCGATTCCCAACGAACCTAAAGTAACAACAATAATAGACATTGCAATAAAAGTAATATCTATAGGCATACCATTTACATTAGCCACAAATATAAGGAGCAATGCCGGAAATACTCCTGCACATCCCTGCATACCCGCAGTTGTACCAAAACCGGCAACAAAATTGGCTGTGCCGTCATTTACGCCCATTTTATCCGTTAGGGTTTCAATGGTAAGGGGCAGGGAACCTACGCTGGACCTTGAAGTAAATGCCAGAATCATAACAGAGATACCTTTTTTAAGATAAATCCCCGGATTCACACCAAATATCACCAAAGTAATCAACTGGATGATAAACATAATTGCCACCGCTGTATAAAGGGCTGCAATAAAAATACCCACTTCCAAAATACTTTCAATACCCTTTTGGGCAATCGTATTAGCCAGTAAAGCAATTACTGCATATGGCATATATTTGATAATTGTCATGGCTATACTCATAATAATTTTATGCAGTGCATTAATCAAATCAAAAAATGGCTTTACAACATCAAAGTATTTTTTGGACATTCTTTTGGCTCCCAGGCCAAAAAATACAGCTACAATCACCAATGCAATAATATTTACATCCACCATTGCCTGTGCCGGATTAGCAGGCAGTAATCCTCTCAAGGTATCTACTACTGTTTTAATTTCTTTCATCTCTACTGCTTCAGCAGTAGTCGACATCCCTGTTCCAACTTTGAACAGGATGCCTACGCAAAGGCCTACCACAACAGCTATAATAACCATTACCATAGTTACAACAATGGTATTCTTAGTCAGTTTACCAATGTTGGCATCTTTTTGCATGTTGATAATCACATGGATAATCGATACCATAACCAACGGTACAACCAGCATTCTGATCAGATCTATAAATCCGTTGCCAAATAACCCATACCACTTTGTGGTTTCCGCAACGAAAGTAATATCCATCGGCTGATTAACAAATCCGGATATAGCCTGTACTATCAGTCCCAGCACCAATCCGAATACGGTACCAATAATCATTCTTTTGGAAAAGCTTACCTTTCGCTTTTGAATTCTGTTCATAACTATGAATAAAGCAACTAATAGCCCCAGACAAAGCAGTGTTCGAATATCACTTAACATCAAAAATTCTTTAAAAAATACATTATCCATTTTTATCTACTTCCTTTAATAAAAGATTATCTTGCTGTGTCATATAATGTTTCTAATTATAATGCCCATTAATAAGGTGATGCATACAACTTCCCCATTGTAACATATCGTCTTATAATGGACAAGAATTTTTCTAATTTAACTCTATACTCCTAAAGCGTGTTTGAAAATTGCTTTCTGACAGATGTGCGTCACAGTTTGTGGTAGATTTGTCCCGGATGAAGGGCGCGTAG
>OKWQ01000281.1_pt1 | contig 21752 bp, 17 predicted proteins | sample 1607071 | NCBI WGS metagenome assembly OKWQ01 (sample SAMN07501039, study PRJEB24779) | human gut metagenome
CATCTATTTCAAAAGTTACTTTAGAGCTAGATGCCATTTCCATCGCATGTCCAGCAAGACCAAATCCTGTTATATCTGTACAAGCACTTATGTTGTAATTTTCTATAACTTCTTTGGCTTTTTTATTAAGAGAAGTCATTACAGTTACAACCTCATCTATTTGAGACTGTTCAGCCATCTCTGCTTTTATTGCAGTATTTATAAGACCACTTCCTATTTGTTTTGTAAGAATTATTACATCTCCTGGCTTTGATCCATAGTTTTTAAATATTTTTTGTGGATTCACAAAGCCTGTCACGCTAAGTCCATATTTAGGTTCATCATCTTGAATAGAGTGTCCCCCAGCAAGTATTGCACCAGACTCCATTACCTTCGACGCTCCTCCTTCTAAAATTCTCCCAAGTATTTTTGGGTCTAAACAGTTAGGAAATCCAACGATATTCAAAGCAGTTTTAGGCTCTCCTCCCATAGCATAAACATCACTCAAAGAATTGGCTGCTGCTATTTGTCCAAATAAATATGGATCGTCAACAATTGGAGTAAAAAAGTCTAATGTTTGAATCAAAGCAAGATCATCACTTACTTTATAAATCGCTGCATCATCACTAGTTTCCACACCTACTAATAAGTTTTCATCATGAAACTTTGGTAAATTGCCCAAAACTTGAGCAAGGGTCCCAGGACCTATTTTAGCCGCTCAGCCAGCGGTTTTTGTCATATGTGTTAATTTTATATCTTCAGTCATCATATTTTTTCCCTCTTCTATAATTATTAAGTTTGTATACAAATCTACTAATTTCTACAAAGTTACTTATAGAAATATTTTATAACAAAACTTAATCTTTGCACACCTTATTTATAGTTTTAGTAATTTCATTACTGTAATACTTAAATTATATATAATATATTTATATAGTTTGTTTGAATAACCTATATAAATATATTAGCCTTAGGGGATGTCTATCCCGATGACATAGATTGACCCTATAGTATAAAATCAAATTTTCTGACTTAATACTATAGAGTCTAGTCATATATTAGCCCCTTTTTCAGTTCTAGAGCCCTCAGCATATCCCTTGTTAGACTACCTTTCGGATGTAATTTTATTATTATTGTATCCATACCCAACAACTGAAAGCATTGTACCTCTCAGTAATTACACGACCTAATTTGCATCACTGCAAATTATATGGTTGCCACCTGACCTTTTTATTGGATGTCAACTCCTATCACTTAGGATCTTTGGCACAACAAGGGAAACAGCCTCCTCTAAGTTGTTGATTTTTTGCAACGGCTCAACTAACCTATCTACTTTTTTAAGAGGTTTCAGGCATTCCCTCTTTTCCATAAATATTTATTTTTTTAGCATTAAAAAAAGCCTGTTCTTCAATTGTTGAAAAACAGGCTTTAAGTTCATTAGTTGTTAATGTGTATAAAATTTTTATATTATGTACACTTTTTTAAAACTTCTCCCTTTACAGATTGAGTAAAATTTTATATAATCTAATAAGATTATATTTTAGTAAACAGAAGTTTTAAATTTACTAACTCTTTAAGACTGCTACCAACAGTTTTAAGGTTTAATATATATAAGATGCTACCAACGTTTTATATATACTGTGGATTTAAGACTTTTTTTATTTAATTTTTCTAAACTTATTCTACTACGTTTTTTTTCATAATACAAGAAAAAAATACTTTTTCATTTCAAATAATATATTTTTCTCAAGAATTTCCTTAAAATTTCAACATTTGTTTAGTATATAAATATTTTTTTTACAAATCAGTATTTAACATTATTCCGATTATATTCGCTTTTTGTTGAAAAAAATTTAGTTACATAATATAATTTTATATGAAGAATAAATTTCGTATATTTTTTAATAGTTTTAATAATCAATCTAACCAATTGTTCTACAAATTGTTAAACCAATGGTTTTTCAAATTGTATCACCAATTGTATAATCAATTGTTTGTATATAAAAATAATTATTTATCACATAACTTAACCAATAGTAAAACAAATTGTTATACAATTGGTTATTTTCACAAAAGGAGATGAGAAAGTGAAAATAGTAAGTTTTTTCAATGTAAAAGGTGGAGTAGGAAAAACCACGCTAACAATACTAAGTGCTATAGCTCTTAGTAAAGAGGGGTCTCGTGTTTTAATTATAGATGCAGATACACAAGCTAACTTGACTCAGTTTCTGTACAAGGTTTCACATAGTGATAAAACTATGTTTGACGGATTAGCTGATAATTTAAGCGCAGAAGAATTAATAATAAAATCACCTTGCGAAAAATACAAAAATATAGATATAATCCCTTCAGATTTATCATTGTCTGTACTTAGTGAATATTTAACTACAAAAACAAATCGTGAAAAATCAGTGTGGAGATGGTTCAAGTCCAACGTGAATGCTTTGAGTCACTATGACTACATATTTGTAGACTTATCACCATCATATGATTTGATTGCAAGAAACTTTATGCTTTGTTCTGATTCAATAATAACTCCTATTGCCTATCAAGATATAGCAAGCATTAGAGGATGTGAGTTATTTTACTTAAAGTACAATCAAGATCTAGCAGATATGGAAATGGAAAATATGGCAAAAAGAGCTGTAGTTATAAACTCTTATACTTCACGAAAACTATCTACTGGCGATATATTTTTGGAAAAATTAAATGAATTTGAGCATATAAAAAAAGACTTAATCAATGCAAAAATATCTGATACAACAGTAATAAAAAATGCAATTCTTTCTAAATTAGACATTGATGATTATTGCAGAAAAATAAAAAAATCTCATAAAGTTAGAGAAGAATTTAAAGAAGTTATTAATGAATTAAAAGAAAGGGATGTGTTATAGTGGGACTAGATAAATTTTTAAAAGATGATAAAAAAGAAGAATTAGTTTTAACAAAAAAAGACTACAAATCTAAGGTAAATAATATAGTTAAAAATACTTTTGAAAAAGATGATTTAAATTTATTGCAAATAGAAAAGGAAGTCACAACTAATAAAAAGGTTCCTATGAGTGTTTACTTTGAGAAGGAAGATTTAGATTTATTAAAGGCAATAGCTTTTGAGAAAAATACTACAGTAAATAAAGTTCTTATGAGTATAATAAAAGAACCTTTAAAAACTACAAAAGTAAATTTACCACATGATTTTAATATAAATGAAAAAGCAAAAGAATATGAAGTGAATAGTAAAAAAAGAAAAGTAGAAAAAAGAGTTGAGACAAGAGGCAGAAAAAAGAAAATAAAGTAGGACTTTGTGTCCTACTCCTATAAAAATAACTCATGTTTAAAATTCCTATAATTTTTTCAACCAATTGTATAACCGTTAGTCGAACAATTTGTTTTACAAATGGTTATACAATTGGTTTATTATATCATCTATTTTTCAACGCTTGCACACTGTCTTTTAGCCCTAATTAAAGTGCTCTTTGATATACCTGTCATAAGTCCTACTTCTTTGTATGAATGTTTTTCTAATAGTTTTAAAGCATGTGAAATTTGTTTTTTAGTAAATTTTTTTGGTCTACCTTCTCTGTAATCATCATTTATTTTAGCTAATTCTTTGCCTGCCGAAGTTCTCTCAACAATCATAGATCTTTCAAACTGAGAAAATGCAAGTATGCATGTGATTATTAAATCACCCATGGGGGAATTTTCTATAAGTCCCATATTCAATATATGTATATTAATTTCTTTTTCTTGTAAATTCTTAATAACCTCTAATCCTTCTTTTGTACTTCTACATAATCTATCCAACCTTGTAGTAACTAAAGTATCTCCTTTTTTTAGTTTCCCTATTATTTCATTAAAGACTGGCCTGTGAGATTTGATTCCACTAATTTGTTCTTTATAAATAACTGCACCTTCATACCTCTGTGTAATTTCCCTTTCTTGTAACTCCAAAGAGTTATTATCTAACTGACTTCTTGAGCTAACTCTACAATATCCGTATATCATTTATTCCCCTTTCTACTTTACTGCTCAAAATACAGCCAACTTTTGACACTATATTTTGATACACTTTTATACATTAATATAACTCATCTAAAATAAGGGTGTCAATATGTATAAGTTATGACACTTTTCATATGATTATTTACTTATTTAATACAACAAAAAAAAGACACAATTTGTGTCTTTTTCCACGATACATATATATATTATAATACAGTTACGTTTTCTGCTTGAGGACCTCTAGCACCTTTAACTATATTAAAGTTTACTCTTTGACCTTCTTCTAATGATTTAAACCCATCAGTTTGTATAGCTGAAAAATGTACAAATACATCTTCTCCACCTTCTACTGATATAAAACCAAATCCTTTTTCATTGTTAAACCATTTTACTATTCCATTATTCATTAAAAAATACTCCTATAAACCTATTTCTAGGTCTTTTAATTTATTTGTGTATTGCTACAAATATCATTATATCACATATAAATAATAATAGATAGTATTTTTTATATTTTTATTCGTTTTTGACATTGTCTACATTTAATTTTTAGATTATGAACTTAAATATAAAAATCAAATGAAATAAAAAAGACTGCTCTTTAAAGCAATCTTCTATATTTCATTTAATTTTTATATTTGTATATTTTTTCTCAAATATTGTGCATCTAAGATTTCCATAACATAACTTAATGTATTACCCTCATTGTCCTTAAAATGAAGTGTTTTCTTGCTAGCCTTCTTGTCAATATTTTTGCAGTTTTTTAATGAATAAGTATTATATGGTGCAATTTCACTACAAAGTTTATTTTCCATTGCTTGTAATACGTCACCAGAGTGTTTTCCTTCAACTTCATACTTTTCTAGTTCCTTGCCATAAAGTTCTTTAAAACTAATTATACATTTCATTTTCTACTCCTCCTTATTGAACAACTTATATATAAATTCAATAAATAAGTAAAAAAACCTTTATTTCAACAAATTTTATTATATAAATATTTAATTTAAAACTACGTTACTTATATTCAAATTATAACTTTTCCACTTTTATTTCTTATTGTTCATTTTCATTATAATCAATTGGAAATATATTATCCATTTCAAGTTTTTTAACCTCATTTATTTTTAAAATAAACATCATTTTATTCTTTGTAATATAATCTAAAAATCCATTTTTATCTTCTACTAAAACTTTTATTTTCACTGCCTTATAATGTTCTTTCGGATCTAGGTCTGCAATGTATGATGACCTACTTATCATTTTAATGAAAGTACTGTAATTTAAAAGTTTTTCATCCCCATTTTTATATTGTTTATAGTAGTTGTTTAATTTATCATAAATAGTCTTAAAATCAAAGGCTATATGAATATTATTGGATAAAATCTTATAATGAACATTTTCTTCTAATCTTACCTTTCTATCTGGTATGTAAATTAAATTATTAATATCTTCAAGTACCTTTTCGTAGCCACTCTTAAATCCATTTTGATTTTCTTCCAATACATTAAATTTCAAATTATCAACGATTATGTCAGATGCTTCTACCAAGTTGATTATCTTATTCATATCAACACCCAAAGACTCAAAGGTATTATATATAAGTTCTAGGCCCATCATTGTATATGTAGCTGTATTTATTTCCCTTGAATTACTTAAAGATAGTCTTTCATCAAAGTCATATTTAAATCTTGTTACTAAATATTCATTATCAAAGGCTCCATTAATATAATAATTTAAAACTCTCAAGTATAAACTCTTTGAAAATCTTCTTAACAGTTTTTGGCCCTCTTCACTATTACATAAAAACTCCACAGATTCTTTGCTTTCTCTAGTAAAATCATTTGTGGCGTACCACACTATATTTGATCTACTTTTTACAGCAGTTTCTTGAATTTCTTCGTCCCCTGAAATTATCAAAGATGCATTATATGCAAATTTTTGCAAATCTAAATTTTCAGTGACTTTGGTATTTTCATATCCTTGAGTAATGGCACGTATATGATTAGATAAGAAGTTCAGTTTACAATAACTCTCTTTTGAAATATTCACATCATCTAAAAATACAGGTAAGTAGGTTTCATCAAAGGATTTAAGCAGTTCAAAGTCTGTTGATACAGATAAACTCATTCCCGTATTTATATCATTATATAATAGCCTTAAAATTTTAAGAACTTTACTTTTACCACTTTTACTTTCTCCCAAATTTTGAAGTATTGGTAAATTGTCCATAAAAGAATCTCTCGCAAAAGTATTTAATATATTTGCAGCTCCAAGTCCTAAAGTATTATAGATATTTTCCTTTGAATTAAAATTAAACAAGTGTTTACTTAATATTTCTGCTTCATATTTATTTAATATATCAAGGTTAGCAAAATCAATATTATGAATTGTGTTTATTGCTTTTCTTGTAGCATCGAAATCTCCATTGGCTTTTAATATGCCTTTGTTTGTAACAAGAACATACTCATCATTTATTTTTCTTATTCCAGTTTTTGTGAATATAGATACATCTTCTTTAATGAAGTAATTTATAATCCATTGGTGAAGTTTTGTTAAGTCTTGTATTTCTCCATAAAAAATATAATCAATCCCTAAGTATCTTCTAAAAATTTTCACATCAGAAAAACATGATGTGGCATCTACTTCAATAATTGACTGTCTATGATTTGATTTAAGATTAAGCTTTATAATTTTATTATCATTGTCTTCATTTCTATATAATGTAACATCTATTATTTGAAAGTTTGTTATATAACATCTACTTTCTTTTACTTCTTCATTTTCTATTTTATATATTCCATCTTCATCTTGTTGTAGAGTATTTTTATCTAATATATTTAAAGTTCTTTTCACTACTTGTAAAAGTTCCTTGGACGTTTTACCAGATTCTAACCAATCTGTAACATCTTTGTTTTTACCATCACCTATTTTTTCAATGCCTGGTAAATCAATTATTTTTAGTCCTTTACAGCACTTTTTTAATTTTTCTATTATAAAGTTTTTAAACTCTTGCCCTGATCTTCCGCTGTCTCCTATAAATATTACTTTAGCATTTTTTAAATCTTCATCATAAAAATTTTGCCATTTTTTTGTGTAAATAGTTGTTGCGGTAAAATTTATTTTTCTTAAAGTTTCCACGTCTTTTTCGCCTTCAACAAAAAATATCCAGTCATCCTTTGATATGGCTTTTTTTATTTCTACCAAATTATAAAGGACTTTTTTGCATTGATCAAAACCTTTATAATCTCCATATTTATAGCCTATGTCCATTTCTATTAAGGACTTTGTTATAAAATGCTTTTTCCCAAGTAAGTTTTTATATTTTATTTTGCAATATAAAGGCTTTTTATCTTCATCAAAGTAAATATAAATATCTTCCAAATTATACGTTTCTTTGTTTCTTATTATTGTTGAATGATTTGTTTTTATAAAATTTTTAAAATTTTCTACTTTATTATCGCTGATAGTATTGTACTTCAAATCTCTACCTAAGATGTCATAAGCTTTTCTTAAGGCTGTTATATTATCTACGTTTTCCATCTTACAAATAAAGTTTATAATATCTCCTTGTTCCCCACATCCAAAACAATGATAAATAGCTCTATTTCCTTTGTCACTCAGTCTCAAACTTGGCGTTTTATCATTGTGAAATACACAGTTTGTGTAATATCCACTATTATCTTTTTTAAAATTTATATTATAATTTTGCATAATTGATATTAAGCAATTTAATGATCTTATTTCATCTACTGCATCTTTAAAAGCATCTTTTTTTCCATTAAGACCACCACCTAACTGTGCATTGCTTTGCATTTTTTGAGGAATTTGTTGTACCGTATTTGTATATTGCATTAAACAACCTCCTTTTTAGAGGGCATAAAATCTTTTATTATAAAAACCTAAGATACTTTTATACCCAAATGTTTATGTTATAGTATTTTATAATGTAAAATATTATAACATAAACACTTCCGAATCAATTCGCAATATTTTTTTATATATTAAATAAAATTCCTAAGCTCTAATATAAATATTATTAAGATTAAAATATTATAATTACCATGTAAAGTTACATTTTTTCAATAAAAAAACTGATAGGAATAAATCCTATCAGCCTTTTTAACATATATGCAAGTATTAAACTTTAGCTACATACTCGTAAGGTAGTGAAACTATCTTACCAGGAGTTTGTATTTCGTGTAATTGAACTAAAGTATCTTTAACTATATTGTATTGCATTTCTCTGTTGTTTGGTTCTCCAGCGTTAGCACCCATTGGAACAAGTGGAGCAACTGCTCTTGGAGTTCCTGTTTGTCTAACTACTGGTGGAAGAGCTGCTATTATAACTGTTGGTATACCAGCTTCTTCAATCGCTCTCTGCACTAAAACTGCAGAGCGGTGGCAAGTTCCTCAGCCAGCTGTAAGAAGAACGCCATCTACGCCTTCTTCTTTTAAGATTCTAGCTATTTCTGGACCTGTTTCTTCTTTGAATTTTTGTTGGTTTCCACCACCACCCATGAATCCTATGTGTACTGGTGCAACTCCACCTATAAATCCTTCAGCTGCAAGTTCGTGTAATCTATCTATTGGGAACATACAGTTTATATCTTTATTAACGTCTCCATTATCGTATCCTCCGTGAGATACCATAAGATCTTTTGATAACATATTGTCTCTAACTTCTCTGAAAGAGAAATCACCAGCTAAATTGAAACGCTTGTCATCTTTGTGATGAACACCAGCTGCAGTAGCAAGAGCTATTTTCATCTCTTTTAAAGGCTTAGTTACAGGAGCCCATACTGATGGTGGTGTTATTGGAACGAATATTTCAGATTGCATTCCTTTAACTACTGTTAAACTCATCTTTTTTCCCCCTTTTAATTTACTCAATTTACAAATCGTAGTGTAAATGAGCCTGAGTTAATTTACTACTCAAATTTGTATTTTTAAATATACAATTTTTGAGTAAATCTATTTATTAGACATTTCGTCAATTTTTTTGTTTCTAGTCATAAGGTTTGAAATATATTTTTCATTAACCTCATCACCTAATTGCTCAACAAAGCTCATATTAAAGCCTACTTCTTGACCAATTTTGATTTCATAATCGGAAATAAACATCCTCATTGGAACTTTTAAGTATCCTAGACGTCCCTTTAGATCAACTGCAACGCAGCCATCGTGGATTTCTACAATAACACCTTCCATATAAAGAATTTTATCACCGTATTTTAGTTTATCATTTTTCATTATGCGTCAGTTCTTTCTAGCTATATTTTGCCTTACGCTTGTCACTCATTGGAAGAGAAGTTTCGTTTTCAACTAACGCAACTGGTTTTCCAGTAACATTAGATATTAACTCTATGTTAGTATCTTTTACGTTTGGATTCCATTTCTTTTCTGGTTTAGCTATTGTTTCTCCACCCATTTCAGTTTTTAATGCAGAAAGGGCTCTTATAGCATCTTCATGGCATAAAGTATTGCATCCTAATACTTCGTTTTCTATACCAGCTTCTGATTTGTTGTTATCTACCATGTTAGTCATGTATTTGTTACCAACAACTAGAGCACCTTGAACAGCACAGAATGACATACCAACTACTGGTATTCCTCTCATACCTATTTGCTCTATGTGAGAAGCGAAGTCTATATGGTTGTTTCCGAATCCTTCAGTAGTAACGAAAGCACCATCAACATCTAAAGCTTCAGCCATCATACCAACTCTTCTTGATACGTAGAATTTCTCAGAGTTTATTTGAGGAGATCCAACAAATATAACACCACATAAGTCTACTTCTTCATCATGTAAAGCTTCAAGTACTAATGGCTCTCTCCAGTAATGTCTAGACATTTCTTTTGAAGCAGGTCCTATACAAGTTAATGCATGTATACAACCATCTAATACTTCAAGTGGAGATACCATAACTGGTACGTTTCCTAAGTCAACGTTTGGTTTAGCTCCTAATATTCCAACTGGTTCCATTGGTAATATTAAGTTATCATGCATTGCACCTTGACCCATTATTTCTTTTACTATAACAACTTTTTTCTTTCCTGGTCTTCTTACTTGCTCAAAAGTTTCGCTATCTACTATTAATTCATCATCAAGTTTTTTAAGAGCTTCTCTTATTTCTTGAGTTATAAAGTCAGTAGCAGAATGAGCAGCAAGAGGTCCTGGTCTTTCCATGTTAGTTCCTTCTTTGATTATAACTTCTGTTTTGATGAATATTTCACCTTTTTCAGGACAACCTGGTCTTCCCCACATGATGTTTTCTTCTAAGATACCTTCAGATGAACCGAATTCTCCTATTTGAACACCATTTGCATCAGTACCAGTTACCATCATTACAACACCATCTACTACTCTAGTAGTTCCAAGACCTAATTCATCTTCACCATCTTTAGTAGCTATTGGTTGAACATCCATTATAGTCTCAGAGTAAGTGTTATATCTGTCTGGAGTTATTATATCTATTTTTAAGCTATTTACTAACTTTTGGCTAGCTACAGCTTCTTCTTCTATACCTTCTCTGATGTATAAAACAGTACCTTCTATTTTAGTTTCAGGTCCTCTTTTAACTTCAGTTATTTTGTAGTGGTTTCTAGTTAAGCTTCTAACTACTTTAGCTTCTTTTTCTACTTCTTTAGCTGCAGGTGCAACAGAAGCATTTTCACCAACTGGAACTACTTGAGCTCCACCTTGAGAAGCGAATCCACCAACTGGTATTTCTATATTAATGTCTTTTCCTTCACCTATGTGGATTTTTAATCTTCCACCTTGTACTTGAGTAGCAACTGGTGCTGGTTTTACTTCTTCTTTAACTTCTTCTACTACAGTTTCTTCTTCTTTAGTTTCAACTATAGCATCTATAACATCAGCAGTTATTGGAGTTAAAGAATCACAAGTTTTAGTTAATTTTGCACCTAATATTTGGCCTATAGTTAAGCAACCATCTAATTTTAAAAGTCCAGAATCTACTAATTCATCGAATATAGCAGGATCTTCTAAGTTAGCAGGTCCTATAACTAATCCTTCTTCTGCTCTACAGCAAAGTACCGCAGGGTCGTTTGCATGTTGCTTAGCAGTTTCAGCTGTTATTGACATAAGTTTTCCCCCTTATATAATAAATCATTTTATTTTTATAATTTGAACACGAAATACTAATTTATATCAAAGAAATTTCTTTCTTTGTTAACATTTAATTATTTATAGTAGTATTTTTATACTCTCTATAAAGCTTTCCCTTATTTGAGAAAATTAATCTATAATAAACTCTACGCGGATATCTTTTCCTTCTTTAAGGTTTATAACAAGTCCACCTTCATCAGTAAATGATGCAAAGTTAGTTTCTACAGTTTCTGCTTTTGGTTGCTCTACTGATTGAGTTTTAACTTCTTCTACTACTTCCTCTCCAAGTTGAGGAACTGTCTTAGAAGCAGTCATATATCTTATTACATCTTTTCCTACTGTTTTTAATACAGTATCTGTTTGGTGATGAACTTCTATATTCATCTTTGGAGCAGATCCCATAACTGTATTTGAACAGTCTGTACAGTTTCCTATAAGTATATGTTTAGCTCCAGCTTTTTTGATGTTCATAACTTTCAGTGCTTGTCCTGGACAGTTTCCTGGGTTTTCACATTTTAAGTTACCTTTAACATCTGCTGCTTGCTTACATTTTTGAACACAAACAACTTCAGCATTCATTTTTTTAGCTAAATCTTGCATTCTTTCTTCGTTACCACCACAAGCACAAACTAAAAGTCCCATTTTTTCACCTTTTAAGTCTTCAAAAGGTTGAGTTACTATTATTCCACCTGTAGTTTTAGTTATTGGAGCCTCTAATTCACAAGCTTTACCAGTAAATGGTCCACCCATGATTACTTCTCCATATTCACCATCTATTCCGCCAGCTCTTTCTATTAATTCTTTAACAGAAGTACCTACTGGAACATCCATGAATACGTGAGGTTCAGTACCACCCTTTAATTTACCAACAACTGTAACGTTTTTAGAGAAACATGGCTTTTTAAGCTCTATTGCTTCAGCAACTCTTTGAAGAGTTTCAACGTTTATAACTACAGCATCTGCTACTGATGGTAAATCAGTTGGTTGAAGTAATATTCCTAAAACTTCTCTTACAACAGCTCTTTCTTCACCCATTGGGTAAATATCTGGAAGTAAGTGTATATCTAAAGAATCGTCGCCCTTAGTACCTTCAACTAAAGCATCAACAGCTTTTTGGTTTTTAGCCTTAAGTGCGAATATTCCTTTTTCTGCTTGGCAAATTTCCATAACATATTTAAGACCTCTTACAGTCATGTCTGTATTGTCTACCATTTGGTCTACGTTATGGTGAAGTAGTGGTTCACATTCAGCAGCATTAACTAGGATATATTTTACTTTTGTTCCAAGCTTTATAGCTGTTGGGAATCCTGCACCACCCATTCCTACTACACCAGCATCTTTTATAAGTTGAAGTTTATCATCTCCTTCTAACTTAATAAACTCTTCTGGTTGTTCTTCATCTTTTTCTATTATTATGGCATCTTCAGTTATTTCTGAAATATTTCCATATACACTAGAGAATATGTTAGCACCTAACCCTGTAGGCTTAGCTATTAGAGTACCTTTTTTTACTTTATCTCCAACTTTAACTACCGCCTCACAAGGAGCTCCAACATGTTGTCTAAGTAATATTTTTTGTAATCCCATTAAGTTCACCCCCTAATAATATAAAGCATCTATGTGAAATTCATTTGCTTTTATCATTAAAAAATAAAAAAATATTAAATTTCCTTATTTTTAAATATCCATTCGTATAGTTTTTTTTTTATATGTTAAAAAAATCACACTGAAAACCTTTTCACTTTTTCAAAAAAAATATTTTACTGGCGGGAGAATGTGGGAATCGAACCCACCTAGGATGCTACTAACACCCCACACTGGTTTTGAAGACCAGGAGGCACACCAGTTACCTATCTACTCCCATCTACGCTTCCTAAATTATTATAACATCATTTATCGATAAATATTATAAAATATTTTCAAATATAGACAAAATTTATAAGATTTCTTAAACCTATAAACATTATAACAATAAAAATTCACAAATTCAAGAACTCAATACTAGACTAAAGTCTGTTTTTACAATATAATTTTTTTTTTACATTGAAAAATCTTATAAACGTAGGTTTTTGGTAAATTTTGTTTGTTATTATTTTGTCAGTTTATAATGTTTTTTATACATAAATAAATAATATGACGAAATATGATAAATAAAATGGTTGATAGGTCAAAAGTTTACACACTATAATTATATTGGAATTAACAATTTTATAAATACGCTTTATTAATAGAATTTTTCAATATAAAAGGAGGAGAAATCATGAGTGAAGAAATCAACCTACGTCGCCTTGTGATTAAGTCATACCACATAAATGAAGTAGAATTCGGTGAAGAAAATAACGTTTTTCTAGATGGGAAACTTATTGTTTGCAAAGATATGTTAAAAGATCTAATAGAATCAGAACCTTTAATAAAAGACATAAACATTCAAATAATAAAACCAGGAGAACATGATAGATTTACAAACACGATGATGGACATTATCCCAATTTCAACTAAAGTTTTAGGTAAAATTGGAGAAGGAATAACTCATACTTTAACTGGTGTCTATGTAATGCTTACTGGTGTAGACGTAAATGGAATACAAACTGCTGAATTTGGTTCTTCTGAAGGAAATTTAAAAGAACAATTATTCTTAAATAGACCAGGTACTCCTGGAGACAACGACTATATAATTTCATTTGATGTAACTTTGGCTGAGGGTCAAGGACAAGTTAGACCAGGACCTACTGCTGCTCATAGAGCTTGCGATAAATTCTGTAATGAATTTAGAGCTAAGTTAAAGAAATTAAATGGTCACAAATTTACTGAGCGTCATGAGTTTTATGACAAAGTAAGACCCGGTAAGAAAAAGGTAGTTATTATAAAGCAAGTAGCAGGTCAGGGGGCTATGTATGATACTCAGCTATTCTCTCACGAGCCAAGTGCTATAGAGGGTGGAAGAAGTATTATAGATATGGGTAATGTACCTATGATTGTAACACCAAATGAATATAGAGACGGCGCTCTTCGCTGTATGTGCTAAGGAGGTAAAATTATGGGAATAGGACCATCTACTAAAGAAACTACTCTACATCACTTTAGAGATCCTCTACTTGATGTAGTAAGTAACGATGAAGATATAGATTTATTAGGAATTATAATTGTGGGAACTCCACAAGATAATGAAGATAAAAATTTTGTTGGAACAAGAGCTGCGTCTTGGGCTGAGGCTATGAGAGCAGATGGAGCAATACTTTCATGTGATGGTTGGGGAAACTCACACGTGGACTTTGCCAATACTGTTGAACAAGTAGCAACTAGAGGAATTCCTGTTGTAGGGCTTACTTTTGTTGGAACTGTGGCTCAGTTTGTTGTTGTAAATGAATATATGGATACAATAGTTGATATGAATAAAAATCCTGAAGGAATTGAAAGTGAAATAGTTGGTGAAAACGAAGTAACTGAATTAGAGGCTAAGAAAGCTCTTGCCTTCCTAAAATTAAAAATGAGAAAATACGGAAAATAGAACTTAAAAAAATGTGCTGTAAATTAATTTATCAGCACATTTTTTTATTTCTAAATAATATATAAACTATGCCCAAACTGTTTTATTTAAACTATTTTATTGCAAAATCTATTTATCTTATATAATACCTTTTCAGAAATGGGCATAGTTTCCCTACAAAAAGTGTAGAGAACTAATCTTTGGTAGGTATACCCCCCCAGGCGCGTTACCACCGCGCAAGGATTAAAGACCCAGTACAAAAGTAAGTATCCTGCCTTTGTAATTTAATACTATTTGCCATTCCCCCCGGCAACAGACTTATTGGATACTCCCACAAAGGAATTTCCACCCCTAGCTCTTTTTTGTTGTAGTGCCTAGTTACTACTTTCAGCCCTTAAAATACTGTACTGGTATATTTTTATATGCTGTGAGGATTTTCACCTCAGTGTTTTGTCGACATCCCCTGTACCCGGTCGGGCCATTCGGTTAGTTATCCAGGTCAAACACGCTTCCTTATAAAACCTATCTTATATTCAATTTTTTGCATTAAAAAAGACCTATCCAACTACTTGGATAGGTCGTATTGTTCATAATCTTTAAATTATTAAATTTATCCTCTTGTCTAAACTAGTAAAACTAGTTATAATAATTAGTATAAATTTAATAATAACTATGTTTTGCTTATTAAGTATTAACCTATCAAAAATACTTTGTAAGGATTCATAGTTAAAAGGTTACTTGTAACACTAACTGTTGGCGCAGTTGGTACTAATTCCCTCTAAGGTCTGTCAACCTTATGGAAACTTGTAATCTTTTTTTATGCAATTTTTTATATGAGTCTATTATATATCCTTTTTTCTTTTGTGACAATATTTTATTTTATTAACTAAAAATAGCAATAATTCATTTCATAAAGAAACAAATTATCGCTATTTGTCTACATCACTATTTCGTGTATATTTTGAAAATCTAAATTATTATTATTTATAAGACTTTCTACTTTTTCTTTGTCTTCTTTGTTACAAAGCCATGAAAGGCCACATCCTGCAGATATTTGTCTTGGCACTGGGATTAATCTTCCCGGTACGTTTTCACTTTTGCAGGCTTTTTCCATTGCCATTGCTCCTGTTGTTGTATTGAAAGTTACTATTAGTCTTAATTGTTTTTCTCTCATTTTATTTCCCTTCTCTTAAAAAAGTTTAAACAAAGCAAATTTTAATAACTTGATGCTATTTCTTTGACTGCATTTATGGCAGTATCTATTTCTTCTTCTGTGTTATAGTGTGAAAAAGAAAATCTTACGGCACCTTGCTCTACTGTATTCATTGCTTTATGCATAAGTGGTGCGCAGTGTGCTCCTGGTCTTGTAGAAATATCATGGTATAAGCTTAGTTCATCAGAAAATGCTGCTGAGTCTATATCTCCTATATTAAAAGCAACTATGGCTGCTCTTTTATTTTCAAAGTTTCCATAGATTTTAATGTCTTTTATATCTTTTATTCCGTTATAAAATCTAAACATTAATTCTTCTTCTCTTTTTTGAATATTTTCGATCCCTTCCTCTTTTAAATAGTCAAGCGCTGCATTTAGTCCAGCTATGGCATGCCCATTTAGAGTTCCGGCTTCTAGTATAGTTGGCATGGCTTCTGGTTGTGTTTTTGAAAAAGTATTCACTCCACTTCCACCAACTTTTAAAGGTCTAACATTTATTCCTTCTCTTACACAAAGTCCTCCTGTTCCTTGAGGTCCAAGTAGCCCCTTATGACCTGTGAAACAAAGAATGTTTATATTCATATCTTGCATATCTATAGGAAAAACTCCTGCACTTTGTGATGCATCTACTATAAATACTAAGTTATGCTTTTTAGCTATTTGCCCTATTTTTTTCACATCCAGCACATTTCCTACTAAATTTGATGCATGAGTACAAACTATAGCTTTTGTATTTTCTTTTATTAATTTTTCAAAATCATCATAGTTTATATTTCCATTCTCGTCACATTGTACAACAGAAAGTTCCATTCCTTTTTCTTCTAATTCATATAATGGACGAAGTACTGAGTTGTGCTCTAAAGATGTTGTTATTGCATGATCTTTATTTGTTAATATACCTTTTATTGCAGTGTTTAAACTTTCTGTTGAGTTACATGTAAAGGCAACTCTTGATGGATTTTTTAAATTAACTAAATCTGAAATTTTTTCTCTTGTATCATAAATTATTCTAGATGCATCTAGTGAGGCTTCATTGGCTCCACGACCTGCATTTCCCATATGTGTCATAGCATTTACTACTGCATCTATAACGCACTGTGGTTTTTTCATAGTTGTAGCTGCATTATCTAAATATATCATTTTCATCACCTTTTTCTAGTTAAAAAATTCTCTTATAAATTTAATAAATTTAAGTGCACATTTTGACATGTACATTTCCTTATTTCTTACAATATATAAGTTTCTATACATATCCATTTCTTCAAACTCAAACACTAAAACTTTGTTATCTGTTGCAAAATCTTCTAGAGATAAATTAGATACTATGGAAATACCCATGTTGTTTTGTACAGATTTTTTTATTGCTTCTATAGAGTTTAGTGTCGCTATTACATTTAAGTTGTTTATATCAAAGTTATGAGCTTTCAAAAATTCTCTTATTTCTTTTCTTGTTCCAGATCCTTCTTCTCTCATTATTATTGGTTCTTTTAATAAGTCACTTACATGAAAACCTTCTTCTTTCATTTTCATATACTTGTCATTTACAGGTGTTATAATAACTAATTTATCCCTGTAAAATGGTTCAAATATTAAAGATGAGTTTTCCATCTCTGTCCCAACAAGTCCTACTTCCACTTCTTTATTTATTATTTGGTTTATAACTTCACTGGAATCTCCTTGAAGTATTTTTAACTCACTTTTATTTTTTCTTATATATTTTGGTAAAACTTCTGGAAGTATATATTGTTCTGGAATAGTCGATGCCCCTAGGGTTAACAAGTTACTTCCTTCGCTTTTTACATTAAATTCTTGAAAAATCGTATTTTGAACATTTAATATTTGCTTTGCATAAACATATAGCTTTTTCCCATCTTCTGTTGGATGCACATCCTTCGTAGTTCTTATAAGAAGTTGAGTATTTAATTCTTTCTCCAATAAGGAGATATGAGAAGATATAGTAGGCTGTGTTAAAAATAATTTCTTCGCAGCCTGAGAAAAACTTCTACTTTCTATTATCAATGTAAATGATTCTAATTGTTTTAAATTCATCTTAATATGCCACCCTTTCACTTTCTGAGCCATTTTTTCTTGTAATCTTCATATTATCAAAGTATTCAAGCATTGGCTTGGCACTTTTTCTAGATGTATTTAAGGCATCTCTAAGTTGTGAAATAGTAATTAAATTGTCTTGTTCTAATTTTTCACGAACTATTATCTCTGCTTTATCCATAAGAGATTTTAGTGTAAACATTTCTTCGTTTATTTTCACTATTTTTTCCTCATCTATTAAAATATTTAATACATCTCTTACTATGCTTTCATCTGTATTAAAGTTTATTTCATTAAGTCTTACAAAATCAAACTCTGATTTTTTATAAGTATTTACTAATATTTTCTCAACATTTTGGAACGTTTTATCTTTATTTATTTCAAAGTTATTTAAACTTAAGTATTCTTTATATTTTTTTATTTCATTTTCTAAAATAAATTTATAAATAATTTGATCGAAAACATTTTGTTTTATCTTAGAATATAACTTTGTTTTAAGAAGAGATTTTCCAACACCAAATTTATATGGGTTTTCATTGTGGAAACTTTTCACAAATTCCATTGTCTCTCTTTTTAATCTCATTTCTTCGCTACTATGATATACGTAGATATCTTTTTTCATTTCATAAGTTAAAACTAAATTTTCTTCTTTTAATTCATCTATGCATTCATTTACTTCTTCTATAGAAAGCCCTGTTAACTTTCCTATTTCTTTTATAGTTATCATTTCTGGGTGTTTTTTAACTAATAACTCAACTATATCACTATGAGATCCTTCTTCTTTTCTTTTTATTTCTTCTAGCTGTGCATTGTTAAAAGGTGTTTTCTTCGTAGGATTCGCGTCTAATATAACTCCTCCTCCTACTGTTTCTAAAGGTGAATAGAAACGAACTATAAATTTATCTCCTCTTCTTACGGCTATTTTTTCTTCCAATCTAAGTTGAGCATAACAAGAATCACCTGGTGCAGCCTCTTGTACATCTAGTAATACAGCTCTACATAAAACTTCTGAAGTTCCCGTAAATAAATGAAGTCTGCATCTATTTGATAAAATTCTTTCACTGGAATTTAGCACATTTAATTTTACATCCAGCATCATTGTATCTTCCATAGAGTTTGGCGGTGCTAATACGTATCCTCTTTTTATTTCATCTTTTTTAAGGTTAGAAATATTTATAGCACTTCTTTGTCCTGCAAAACATTCTTTCACATCTTTTCCATGGACTTGGATACTTCGTATTTTAGCTTTTTGGCCAGTTGGATAAATTTCTAATTCATCATCTTTTTTTATACTTCCAGAAATTAAAGTTCCTGTTACTATAGTTCCAAAACCTGATATGCTAAAACTTCTGTCAATTGGAAGACGAGGTATGGTATTTATATCTTTTTCAGTTACTTCATCCTTTGTCATATGAACAATTTCTTGTATTAAATTATCTATGCCTTCTCCAGTTACAGATGATACTTCTATCATATTGGCATTTTCAAATACTGAACCTATTAATTCTTCTTTAATTTCTTCCTTTACTAACTCTTTCCACTCATCATCAACTAAGTCACATTTATTTAAAACTACTATACTCTTTTCAACACCAAGCTGGCTCATAATGTCCACGTGCTCACGAGTTTGTGGCATCATTCCTTCATCTGCTGCAACAACAAGCATAACAAGGTCCATTCCTATAACTCCTGCAAGCATATTATTTACAAACTTCTCATGTCCTGGAACATCTATTATTCCTGCTCTATCTCCACTTGGTAAATCAAAATTGGTAAATCCAAGATCTATGGTAATTCCTCTTCTTTTTTCTTCTTCCCACCTGTCTGTCTCTTTGCCTGTTAAGGCTCTAATTAAAGCAGTTTTCCCATGGTCTATATGCCCTGCTGTTCCGATTATAATATTTTTCATTTTTGCTCCCCTTTTGCTATTTTTACTCAAAAGTAGTTATTAATTTTTATTATCATATTTAATTTAAAAATGATTTCAGTTAACCCTTATAATTTACTTATACGTCAAACCAATTGTCGTACAATTGGTTTGACGATTTGTTACTTTAAAACATCAATAATCTTTTGTGATAATATCTCTATATCATCTTCTAATACTGTTCTCATATCTAATATCAGCTTGTCTTCACTTATTCTCCCTACAACTGGATTTTCTCCAAATCTTAGTTTTTCTTCCAATGATGCAGTTGATATATTTTTAGGAATTATTGTTACACATTTACTTTTAATTCTTTCTGCTGGTAAAGACCCTCCTCCTATTTGAGACAGAGTGTCTTTTATTTCCACATGTGCTACATCTTTTATATCATTTAATTTTCTATATAATTTATTTGCATTTTCTTCTATTTCTTTTATATCTTTAGTTATAAGTGAAAGGGCTGGTATGTTTTTTATAGCCTCTTCTTCGTTTAAATACTCGTGAAATATCATTTCAAGTATTGTTGCAGTAAACTTATCTATCCTAAATGCCCTCGTAAGAGGATTTTTTTTCATCTTATCGATATATTTCTTCTTTCCGACGATAATTCCAGCCTGAGGGCCTCCTAGGAGCTTGTCTCCTGAGAAAGAAACTATATCTACACCTGCTTTTATGGAATCTTGTACAGTAGGCTCGTATTCTAAACCATACTTACTAAGATCAACTAAAACTCCACTTCCTATATCTTCTATAACTGGTATATCTTTTTCTTTTCCTAACTTACAAAGTTCATCTATCGACACACTTTCAGTAAATCCTAGTATTTTAAAATTACTTGTATGAACTTTTAAGAATGCTCCTGTATTTTCAGTAATAGAATCTTCATAGTCCTCCAAATGAGTTTTATTTGTTGTTCCTATTTCCACTAGCTCTGCTTTGGAGGTTTTCATTACATCTGGAATTCTAAATTTCCCTCCAACCTCCACAAGTTCACCTCTAGAAACTACAACTTCCTTATTTTCTGCCATAGATGATAAAACAAGCATTACAGCCGCTGCATTATTATTTACTGCCATAGCGCATTCTGCACCAGTTATTTTACAAATTAATTTTTCAAAATGAGAGTAACGTTCTCCTCTTTTGCCTTCCTCCAAGTTGTACTCCAAGTTAGAATAGCTTGTCACAACTTCACTAAGATAATCAGCATGTTTTTTTGAAATTATAGCTCTACCTAAGTTTGTATGAAGTATAGTTCCAGTTCCATTTATAACCTTTCTCAAATTATATGAGTAAACTTTTTTCACATTCAAAGCAATATTTTCTACTAAACAATTTATCTTTTCTTCAATCAAAGACATATCATCATTTTCTTTTATGAAATTTCTAAGTTTATCTATTTCTTCCCTAATAGCATCTACAACCACATCTCTGTGATACTTTTCTATTAGATTTATAATTTCAGTTTTTTCTAATAGTACGTCAACCTTAGGTATATTTCTAAATAACATATTTTTATTCATATCTTGTTCAAGACCTTTCCCCTTTTTTTACTCGAAATTTCTTTTAGTAATATAAGTTTTAACTACTAAATATTTTTAACTAAATTAATACTTTTTTCTTGTTTTTCTATTACTTTTCCTATAATGGCAATTTTCGTATCCATATTTTTATCTTCAAAATCTTTCATAATATTTTCAACTTCACTTTCTGGTAAGGTAATCAAAAGACCTCCAGAAGTTTGTGGATCATATAATACATCTATAAAGCATTCTTCAATATTTTCACTATTTACATCATTTGAAATATAGTCTTTATTATTATATGTTCCAGCAGGGACTAGCCCCATTTTAGCAAACTCTATAGCACCATCAATATATGGTACTTTTTGCACATCTATTTCAAAAGTTACTTTAGAGCTAGATGCCATTTCCATCGCATGTCCAGCAAGACCAAATCCTGTTATATCT
>OKWQ01000282.1_pt1 | contig 21604 bp, 20 predicted proteins | sample 1607071 | NCBI WGS metagenome assembly OKWQ01 (sample SAMN07501039, study PRJEB24779) | human gut metagenome
GAGCCCATGCCAGTTTCCCACACCCATCTTTCCGTACACTACCTACATCTACAAAGCGTCATTCCTCAGCTAAACCCCAATTTAAACTAAACTAGTGCGCAGCAGTTCTAATGGCTGTATTTCACAATCAGCAGTTCTACACTCATAACATCATTCATCTGCCCTGTCTTAACCGCCTCTTCCGCCTCCACACAATCATTTACTGCCTCTTTCAGCCGATCCAGTGTAAAGGATTCAGCCTGCCGCACATAATTTCTGGCAATAAAACTCTGAAGCCCTATCTTAGGTGCTAATGCCTGGGTATCAAATCCCTGATTTCGCAGTTCTTTCACCTGCATCAGCAAATTAAACTGTCTTGTAATCAGAAATAATATTCTCATAGGCGGCTCTTTTAAAGCCAACAGGTCATAATATAAATCCAGAGCCTTTTTCTGTCTCTTTTCCGCAATGGCATTAATCATGTCAAATATCTTGTTAACCGTCCTTGTAGTACATATCGTCTCAACATCCTCTGCCGTAATCACATCACGCCCCATGGTATAACAGACTAGCTTTTCCAGTTCCCTTTGAATATTCTCCATGTCTGTCCCGGTTTTCTCCATAAACAAATGCATGGTAGCCTCTGTAATATTTCTATGCTCTTTTTTCAGTGCACCAAGGATCCATCTGGTCAATGTCTTCTCGTCCTGTCTTCCAAGCTCTACTACTCTTCCTGCACTCTTAACAGCCTTATAGACCTTTCCCCGCTTATCAACCTCATTTTCCACAAATACCATACAGGTAGACTCCGGAATCTGAGGAATATACTCCGCCATCTGAACATTTGCATTTTTAAAGAAACCGCTGTTTTCAATTAATATAAACCGCTTGTCTGCAAAAAAAGGCATGGTCTCAGCCTGATCTATCACTGACCGCACATCAATGCTCTTTCCTTCATAAGAAGTAACATTCATCGTATCCCCTTCCGGTATCAGGGCATCCTTCAGTTTATTCTTATAGAGATTCTTTAAGTATGACTCTTCACCAAAGAGAAGGTAAGCCTTCTTAAATTCTCCTTTATTTAAATCTTCCAGTAAACTTTTCATAGATATGTAACCATCCTAACTTTCATCATTTTCTTATTATAAAAGAAATGAAGATAGAATTCAACTATTCTTTCTGTTCTGACAACAGGGAATGTCTTTCCCTTACAGCTCATAGATTGCTTCCCGAATATAAATCTCATGATCTGAATAGTCACTACAATTCTGTTTCTCTTCTCCTTAAAAGCTCCGCACGGCACGTATCCATCGTTGCATCATCTAATTTATATTTTTTCAATAATACGATACAAATCAGTAATGGAATAACCGGAATCGCAAATCGCATAATATTGATTCCCATTAGTGTTGCTGCTGACTGTGTTTCCGCCTGTGGCACATAGCCGATACATGATAAGAATAACCCGGCAAATCCACTGGCGATTGCCATACCCAGTTTTGTTACAAAAGAATTCAACGAGAAAATGACACCATCAATTCTCACATTCGTCTTCCATTCTGTATAATCACCCGCATCTGCAATCATGCTTGTCAATGTTACAGTTGGTATACTGATTACAATACCGTAAACAACCAATAAAATCATTAAAATAATTAAGTTTTTTCCTAATAACAGCATTAATAAGCTTGCTACAACACCAATAATAATACTAGCAACTGTTGCTTTCATTCTGCCAAAATGTTTTGCAAATCCAACTGCGAAGAACATACCTACAACCGTTGCTCCCATCGATACGAACATCAATACTGAAATTAGATTCGGTTTTCCCAGATAATACGTCAAATAATATACATTTACAGAACTGATGATGTATGTTGTTAAGTAAGTGCAGAAACTTGCTACGAGCAATAATTGTACATGCTTATTAGCCTTCAGTATTCCAAACATTTCTTTGATTGAAGTCTTTTCCTTTGAAATATTTGTCGTTTCTTTATTTGTTGCAAATGTAATCCAAGCAAATATAATTCCTATTATCCCAAAAATTAAAGCAAGTCTTGAATATCCTAATCTTGTATTTGCAAGTTCAACACCACCACCAAGTTTTGCCACTAACGGATAGGTAAATGTACCTACCAGCAGATAAGCGATAAATGTAAATGTTCTCTGTGATGTTATCAATTTGTTTCGTTCGTTTGGATCATTCGAAATAGCAGGAATCATTCCCCATAAAGGAACATCGTATGCCGTGAATGCCATCCCTGCCAATGTATATGTAACAGTGGCCCATACAATCTTCCCAGTCATACTGTCAAATGACGGGGTTGTAAATGTAAGCCAATAAAAAATGCACATAAAAACTGGAACAATCAACAGATAAGGTCTATAACGACCCAATTTCGTATTGGTCCGATCAACGATTGTTCCCATCATCGGATCATTTACTGCATCCCAAACTCGTGTCAACATCAATATCATTCCGGCAACGCCTGCTGAAATTCCAAACACATCCGTGAAGAACACAAGTAGAAATGTTGAAATCAATCCTCCTGCCAAATCTTTTCCCAAACTGCCCATACCATAAGTTAATACCTGATACTTTTTTATCTTATTGTTCATTGTCTTTTCCTTCCTTAATATAACTTATTTACTTTTACCTTTTTCTTTATTTCAATGGGTGTGAGATAAATTTTCCAAGGTCTAGTATTCTTTATTTCTTTACTTTATGAGCTTTTTGGATTACTATAACTATAACATGTTCCCAAAATATAATTATCAAAAATGCTTCATTTTATATAACATTTGTGCTATGGAGGAAATTATGTACGATTATTCATCTTTAGAATCTCATCAAACACAGACTGTCTATCGCTGTGCCAAAGATTTTTATACCGCATCAAACACAGCAGAAGATTCCGGCACGCTGTATTTAGAAGACTTCTGTAGTGCCGATTTTGCTATTTCCGGTTCATTTCATGTTCATCCACCTTTTTTATGTAGCCAGAATGCACGGACAAATTTATTTTACCCTGAATTCTTTGCCATTTTTGACATGGATGAAAACTATTACACCAAAAGAAAAAATGTAAATTCATACGAAATCTGCTACACGTTAGATGGTGAAGGATTTCTGGAATATAAAAACAGAAAATACATATTAAAAAAGGGGGAGGGGTTTTTTATAGACTGTAGTCTTCCACATCATTACAAAACACATGGGAAAAGCTGGAAAACTACTGTATTTCATTTTAACGGACCACAGGCAAATAACTTCTTTGAACACTTCATACAGAACGATAATGTGAAGTTTTCATCTGTCTCCTGTCCTAACTTTGAATTGTATCAGTCAAATATTTTAAAATCTATAAATAAAATTGTACCCTACGCTGAATATCAGACCTCCTGTCTTTTTACACTTTTGCTCACGGATCTTTTGAATTCAGATCTGTCTTTTATGGAACAGAAAAAGGTGCAGTCTGATATTATGAAAAATATTGTAGAATATATTAAAGAAAACTATGGCGAAAATATTCAATTTGAACAGCTTAGTTCTGATTTTGGTTTCAGTCGATCGCATTTTTCCAGAGAATTCAAAAGATATATGGGATTTTCACCAAAAGAATATCTGCTGCAATATAGAATTCATCAGGCAAAAATTCTATTAAACGGAACGAATCTGGCAATCAGTGAAATCGGTTATCGTGTTGGTTTTCATGACGAATCACATTTTATTCAGATTTTCAAACAAAAAGAGGGGATAACCCCTCTTAAATTCAGAAATAACTATTTGATATAAAAACTAATTGATATAATAACTATTGGTATGAGCAGGAAAAATCATGCTTTCCTGCTGACACTCCACAAACGCTGCCATCCGGCATATAAATCTGCGCAGTTTCCGGTACTTCTACATGAAGAAGAAATCTATCCGATTCAATTTTCCATGAAGATACCACTTTTCCCTTGCATGTCTGGATACTGGCATTTGCAAACTGCAGACTGCCTCCCGGAAGTGGCTTAATTTTAATTAGTTCAAATCCCGGCTTTAATGGTCTAATTCCTGCTACTGTATTAAATAACCACGCTACGACACTACCCGGTGCATAATGATTCATGGAATCTCTCGGTACATTTTTTTCATCTTTTCCGATCCAGTTTTCCCATATCGTTGTTGCGCCTTTTGTAACTGCGTACAGCCAACCCGGTTGTTTTGTATTTTCCAGCATTTTGTATGCAGTCTCTATATACCCGTATTCTGTCAAAATAGGAAGTATGCTTGCCGTCGTCAGAAAGCCTGTTCCGATTTTGTATTCATTTGCAATTATTTTTTTATTTAGATCTTTTACGATGGTTCTTTTTTCACTTTCTGTCACAAGATCCAATGCAACCGGTCTTACAAAACGGCACTGTCTATCAGAAACTACATGCCCATTCTTCAGAAATTCTTTTTGATAAGCCTCACATATATTTCTATATAGCTCATCATATTTTCTCTCGTCATCTTCTTTATGAAGTATGCCTGCAATCTTCGACAATATTTTCGCTGAATATCCAAAATATGCCGTTGCAACCTCTTCATCCGGATGTTCAATTGCAGTCTTCACATCCTCAATCATAACACTTCCCGGTTCAAGCCATTCTCCAAAATGAAATCCTGTGTCGATGATAAATTTGCGATGTCTTTCGGTTCTATTTTTATTAGCATCATGAATTTCAAGCGCTCTCTTTTGGTTAAAGTCCACTAAGCATCTGATGGAATCATAATACTTTTCCAAAATCTCTTTTTCACCATAAAACTGATATAAAGTCCAAGGTAATGTGTAGATGACATCCTGCCAGCCTGCTGAGCCATACGCCTCATCCATTAATCCAAAGTCCGGAACCATATATGAGACAGCGCCATCTTCTCTTTGCTCCAGCCTCACGTCTTCTAGCCATTTCAGTATAAATTTCTTCGGATCAGATAAATAACACGCACTTTCTCCAAATATAGAAATGTCTCCGGTCCATCCGGTTCTCTCTCTCGTAGGACAATCTGTTGGAATATCAACAAAATTGCTCCTTTGACTCCATTTTACATTTTCTACCAGTCTATTAATCCATTCATTTGAACATTCAAATTCACCATTCACACGAATATCTGAATAAACTGCAATCGCTTCAAAATTTTCGGCCTTTACTTCTTCCGGCCAATTTTCAAGCTTTACGTATTGAAAACCACAATGTGCAAATGTAGGCTTATATTCCTGATATCCTTCTTTTAATTTATAATCAATCATTTGTCCAAAAGGCTGGTCCATTTCATCTGACCCTTCCGGCTCAAGATTTTTTAATGTGAAATTGCCATTTTCATCAAGCGTCTCTCCATGAACCAAACGTACCTTATGATTTTCAGGTCCTTTCACCTTGAATTTTACATATCCTGAAAGATTTTGTCCAAAGTCCAAAATCGTATTTCCATCCGGTGTCTGAATAACTGTCGGCCAAAAATGTTCCTGTTCCAACACAGGTTCACCTTCGGACGGAACTAATTCTCCGGTGTATTCTCCACAACAGACTCCATGCCATAAGCTGTCATCATAATCTATATCTTTCCAATTATGCATTTCCCGTGTTGCATCATATTCCTCACCTGTTTTCAGATCGTTTTTACGAATCGGACCATCCTGCGTTGCTTTCCAACTACAGTCTGACTTTATTTCCTGTTTTGTTCCATCCTTATACTCAATCTGCAGAAAACAGAAAAATTTAATTTTTTTGCCATAATAGTAGATCTTCTCTGCCAAACCCACGCGACCTCGATACCAGCCATCTCCTATTTCTGCACAAATCACATTTTTACCTAATTGTAGCTGCTCCGTCACATCATACTTTTGATATTGCAATCTTTTTGAGTAATCTGTCAGTCCGGGCAGCAATATCTGATCGTCTACTTCTTTTCCGTTCAAGAATGCCTTATACACTCCACAAGCGGTTGTATACAGCACTGCTTTTTGCACACTCTTCTCTAACATAAAACATTTTCGTACATAAGAAGCATTTTGCCGCTCTTCTGTAGAAATCAACAGTTCTGGTTCCAGAAACATCTTATTCCATGATTTCATAAATATTTTCCCTTCATTTTTATTTCAATCCTGAAGGCTCATTTTGTAAATTTATCCACCCATTTGATTGCATTATACAATATATTCACGGAGCATACTGTTTTATTTTCGCCTATTTTTATAACTTTTGTGCTTTTATTTTGGACCATTCCCTCCTTATCTGCCTGTTCCTTTCTGGCAGGGATGTCGTCCTGCGCATGGTTTTCACACTTAACATGTCCGAAAGCTTTACTACTGGCTATATTTGCGTCCTCCATACCTTTGGGCGGGATTTGGAACGTGAAAAAGAGCAGGGGAATTTCCCCTACCCTTGCAATGCTTCCTTTTTCAGTTCCCTTTTCCGCTTCGTCATTAATCCTCCGATGCGTCCGGTTTCTTTTGCTGATAAGGTCTTCCACCCGGATTCTAATACCTTATCCAATAATCCAAGTTCCTCTGCAATTTCATATTTTAATTCTTCCTCTGGCGTCAAGTTATCTAACTCAATTGGTTTTTCTTTTTTCTTTGACATAAATTAAGCCATACCCCTTTCTGTTTTATCAGGAGTATGGCCTGTTTCATTACTTTTATTCAATTCTTTTCATTAACTTTTTAATATTCATCCGGTATAATAATGGCTGCAACAATGTAAATTATAATTCCTGTAGTTGTACATCCAAGCAATACCATCAGCAAACGGATGATTGTTGGATCTACTTTAAAATATTCTCCGATTCCGCCACATACGCCGCAAATCCAACGATTACCTTTTGATTTATATAATTTTCTGGGTTCCATACTGAATTCCTCCTTATATTAACAATATTTATTATTATGCGCTAATCTGTTCTTTCATATATTAATAATTAACCTCTATGCTTCCAACACCACATTCAATCTTCATTTCTTTATCTGCGCCATTGTCAATCTTTTTATCATTGTCTAATGTGGAATAGCTTTCACCATCTATATTGACATTACCAATGCCACAGTCAATATCATAATCAAAATCTTCTGCTTTTCCGGTCAGGTTCATACTGATTCTGCCTACACCGCAATTCAGATCGGCATTACCTGTTATTGTCCCGTCTAATGACATACTGCCAACTCCACAGTCAATGGAAACTTTTTTACCTTCAAAATCAGATACCTCTAAACGTCCAACTCCCACTTCAAAATCCGCTTCCTTGAATACACTCTTATTGGGAATCCGAAGCGTCACTTCTGCCGTCTCGAAATTTGCCCCTATGTTAAAGGAATGATTACTTTCTTCCTTAATTACCAGCGTGCTTCCTTCTTTTTTACACTGAAACCCTTCCGGCACGTTTCTGGCTTCTAACTGGAATTCATCTCCATCATATGATTCTACTACCATATCCACAACGCCGATGTCAATCTTAAGTTTATCGATATCCCGAAAAGTTTCGTCCATATCCTTTACTTTCTGATTGCCTTTATCGCCCCAGAAAAAGTTATGATTTGAAGAATTCCATCCCCATCCGTATTTAGAAGGAAAAGATACATTGCTCAGATCACTGAAACTTACTCCCAGGCTTACTGCCACGATGCAAAATGCCAGGCCCAGTGCTGCTAATACTCCGCTGATAATTAAGCAGACCTTTGTAAATGTTTTCATAATTAACCTCTCCTCCTTCTAAATAATCTGCCGCAGAGACTTGTTATCCCACGAAGCATCCAGGGTACCACTCTTCCAACTACCCAGAAAGCCAGCAGCAGTAAAAGCAATCCAACTGCCAGAGCAAGTAATCCGAGTCCGCCAAGCAGAAAACCGATTGGCGGCGCTACAAACATTTTTGCAATACCAACTCCCACTAATACCACACCGGTTACAAAACATGCGAAGGTTCCAGCAATTACTGCTACACCTACACCAAACAGAACTCCTAAAATTCCCATTACCAGTCCAAACCCTGCTGCCAGAATCGGTATCCCAACCGGCACTGCAAATATACAAAGCAGCACAATCAATATAATCTTACCTGTACCAAATCCTTTTTGCTCTTTTCCGCGTTCATCCTCATATCCGTAGCCCTGTGTACTTCCACCATAGGACTGGCGGTCATAACTCTGTCTGTTATATCCTGTTCCATTCTGAGAATTGTTGCTCTGATATCCGCCGCTGTTCTGATAACTGCTGCCACTCTGATATCCGTTACTGCTCTTATATCCGCTATCTCCGGACTGGGTTTCCTGCTCATCTTTTTGATATCCGCCTCTGGGTTCCGGCACCTTATTATTTTCACGAAAACGGTCATCCTGATAGCCGCTTTCCGTGTATTCACCTGCTTCATCATCTGATCCGTTTAACCCGTCTTTAATCATTGCTGCTACCTTTTCCGGACTGCCCAGAGTAGCAATTACATTTACTTCTTCCGACTCTCCTGCATCCTCAAAATAATCCTGGTAATACGCAAGAGCCTCTTCTCTCTCACTGTCAGGTACATCCTGCAGCAAGTATTCTAATTGTTTCATATACTCTTCGCGATTCATTCCTATGCCCTCCCTGTAAATATCTTCGTAATATTTGAAGAATATTGCTTCCATTCTGTCTTATACAGATTCAGCTGTACGGTACCTTTTTCTGTGATTTTGTAATACCGTCTGTTTCTTCCTCCGCATTCCATATCATATACTTCCAGACAATCATCTTTTTGCAGTCGTCTAAGTACCGGGTATAAAGTTGATTCCGAAACATCCAGAGCACTTCGCACATCCTGGGTAATTCGGTATCCATATGTTCCTTCCGGTTCCTTTGATACAACAGCAAGTACGATTGCATCCAGCAGGGCCGCGCCTGTGTTAAATACCATGCCATCAACTCCTTCGTTGTTATTTGATAAACAATACTATTTAAGTTCTTATATTATTTTTATCTCAATACTATATGGTGTATAGTATTGCTTTGTGACTATATTATATGACATATAATATTGGTTTGTCAATAACTATTTTTAAAAAAAATAAAAAAATCCACAAATGCCCAAAACGCGGAACATTCGTGGATATTTTACCTCTATTTACTTGTAATACTCCCAATATTCTTAATCAAAACCGAAATACTCCCATCCGGATTTGTAATAAACTCAACAGCATTTTTATTATTATACTCTTCCATTGGAATCTTAATTTCAATCCCGGTATCGGTCATGAGATGCTGCTTTCCAAATTTTTTAGTAGTATTTGGATTTTGGGGAGCAACCGGTTCGCTGGTTAGATTATACTTCTCCATCTTTTCCTGCACTTCTTCTTTTAATTCGGCTTTCTCCTTAAAAATCTTATCCATTACCACCGGAATATCCAGGCTGCCTTTTTCCGCCAGTTCCTGGTTGATGATACTCTTTGTCTCCATCTGGACTTCAAATTGTTCGGATTCATTGTAATATTTCTTCTGAACATCCTCAACCACCCTTGCCACTATCGCCAGCTTAGTTTTGGAAGATAATGTTCCTTTACACCCCAGAAACAAAGAAGAAAAATAATTGGTTTTCACTCCATTAACGTCGTATTTCTTTTCAATTAAAGAAATAGCAAAGTCCTCCATATTGATGACTGCTGCTTCTGTGAGCTTTTGTGTTTCGCCCGGAAGAATTGCCTTTTGTTTGATAATATCATTATTATTACCCCAGGGATCTTCGTTTGTCATATGGGTATAAGAGGTTTTATAATTCATTTTCAACAGCGCCAGATATGGGTGCTGCTCTATTGTATATGTAACCACCATCAAGTCAGCTGGTGGAATTTCAATATTCTGATTCATAATCGTATATAAAAGCTTTCCGATCTCCTGGGAGATTAAGACGAATTTCTCGTCGTCCCAGTCTTTTAAAAGTTCATATACTTTTGATTCATCTTTCATAAAACTACAGTTTTTAATTTCATCTCCGGTTATAATACGATGGATATGGCTTCTCAAAAAATCACCCAGATCGGATCCATGATCCAGTACTGCATCTGATAAAACCGGCATTCCAATGGTAGAATCCATAATATGAACAATCGCATTCGTTATCCGGATATCTTCTTTTTCCATAATACACTCCTGTTTTTTATTTCGATAATAGCTTTATGACTTACGGGATTTACGATAGCAGAAAGCACTGATTAAGGCACCAAGTACCACACCCCCGAGAATCATAACTGCACAATGAAGGAAAAAAGTATCCGGTAAAATTGTAATTACCGGATCTTTAACCGGATCGAATATCCAATAGTCATTGTTAAAAAAGATGTGGTGAAACGTCACAAAGGCCTTATCCCAATTTGCCGCAATAAATATTCCAAGTACAGCCGGCACCGCAACTGTAAGGATTCCGGCAATTTTCAGGAAACCGAATTCTTTTCTTTTACGTTTCCATATAGTGCCGGCAATTCCCAAAATCAGGGCTACGATCCCGATAACTTCAAAAGCTACGAAGATTCGTTTTACTTCTACAAAATGAATCCTTCCGGGTTCAGACATTGCCAGGGTTGGGAAATTCAGCTCACTTTTTCCAGGCAGGACATTATAATCGATCAATGCATCGTAATTTTCCTTTATTTCCTCTTTTGGTAAGCCTGACATCTCGCTGATATTCAGATGGTCAATGTCAAAATAATACAATGGCCTGAAATTCAATGTCAGTATTACCGAACAAGAGATAATAAATAACATATAAATCAATGCCAGCACCCAGTTGCTTACGGTTTTTTTCATATTATCTTCTTTCCTCCAGCACGCGTTTTTCTATATCAAATCGCGTCTGAAAATGCAGCACTATCCTGCAAAATAAGCTTTGATAATCTCCAGTGTCTGTTCTAACTCAGGCTTTGTATGAGCCGCTGATAAAAACATTGCTTCAAACTGTGAAGGTGCAAGATAAATCCCATGCCCCATCATATATTTACAATAACGGGCAAATTCTGCCGTATCCGATGTTTTAGCAGAAGCATAATTATCTACCGGATTCTCTGTAAAAAATACACATCCAAGCGAACCTACGTGATTGATCGTACAGTTTGCATTGGTTTCTTTTAATATATTGTCAATTTCTGCATAGAACCAATCACCCATGGCATTTAAATTCGTATAAATTTCCGGATGATCCTTTAAGATGTGAAGCTGTGCCAGTCCTGCTGCCATTGCCACCGGATTTCCGCTCAATGTTCCCGCCTGATAGACAGCTCCTACAGGTGAAACCATTTCCATAATTTCTTTTCTTCCGCCATATGCTCCAACCGGCATACCGGCTCCTATGATTTTTCCAAATGTTGTCAGATCCGGCTTTACCCCGAAGAATCCCTGTGCCCCATCCAGCGCAAGACGGAAACCGGTGATGACTTCATCAAAAATCAAAAGGCTGCCATATTTATCACACAGTTCGCGAAGGCCCTTAAGAAATCCTTCTGATGGTGGTACAACGCCCATATTGGCTCCTACCGGTTCCACAATGATAGCAGCAATATCTTTACCCATCTCCTGGAATAAAGCATTTACGCTTTCCAAATCATTATAAATTGCAGAAAGAGTATCTTCCGTGCATCCTGCCGGAACACCCGCACTGTCCGGAACACCGCTTGTCATGACCCCGGATCCTGCTTTTACCAGCATAGCATCAGAATGTCCATGATAGCATCCCATAAACTTTACAATTTTATTTCTGCCGGTGTATCCTCTTGCTGTACGAACTGCACTCATTACGGCTTCTGTCCCCGAGTTTACCATACGCACCATTTCAATCGAAGGCACAATCTCGCAGATCAGTTCTGCCATTTCTACTTCCTTGCGGGTTGCAGCACCAAAACTCAAACCATCTTTACAGGCATCCAGAACACTTTTCAGAATTTCCGGGTGATTATGTCCCAGGATCATTGGTCCCCAGGAACAAACGTAATCCAGATACTTGTTGCCATCCACATCTGTCATATATGCACCGTCTGCACGCTCAATAAATCGTGGTGCCTCCCCGATAGAACCGAATGCCCGCACAGGGCTGTTCACTCCGCCCGGAATAAAATTTACGGCTTCATTAAAAAGAGATTCCGATTTTGTCATTAGCCTATTCTCCCTTCATCCATCATTTTCGCCAGTTCCTTAGCAAAATATGTAATATAAATATCACTTCCTGCACGATACGCGCTGACTGCCATCTCCTGGATAATCTTTTCTTCATCGATAAATCCCATTTTAGCAGCAGCCTTTACCATTGCATACTCCCCGCTGACACTATAACTTGCTACCGGTACATTCACTATTTTAGAAACTTCCGATATCATGTCCAGATAAGACATTGCAGGTTTTACCATAATAATATCCGCACCTTCCTCTATATCCAGAAGCGCTTCCTTGATTCCTTCTTTCCGGTTATGGAAATCCATCTGGTATGTTTTGCGGTCACCAAAAGATGGAGCAGAACCGGCTGCATCCCGGAACGGCCCATAAAATGCAGAGGCATACTTTACCGCATATGACATTATGGGGGTATTTAGGTGCCCGGCACGATCCAGCATTTCACGTATGGCACGCACCCTTCCATCCATCATGTCTGAAGGCGCTACCATATCGGCTCCTGCTTCAACATGGGACAGCGCTGTATCTGCCAAAAGCTTAAGCGTTGCATCGTTATCCACATCCTGCCCCCGGAGAACACCGCAGTGGCCATGGGATGTATATTCACACATACAGACATCTGTAATCAGATACATATCCGGAAAGTTTTTCCTGGCTTCCCGCAGCGCCCTCTGCACAATCCCATTTTCATCATAGGCTCCACTTCCCACTTCATCTTTTTCATCCGGGATGCCAAAGAACATCACACTTTTTACCCCGGCATTATTCAATCGTTCCAGTTGAAAATTCATACGGTCCACACTATAGCGATACTGTCCTTCCATGGAGGGAATTTCTTCTTCTATCTGTTCCCCTTCCCGTATAAAGATCGGATAAACCAAGGATGATTTATCCATCCTGGTTTCGCGCACCATCTTTCTTAATACTTCATTTCCTCTGATTCTTCTTGGCCTGATTAACATATCCATTTTATAATCTCTTCTTTCTGATTTATAAATATTGATGCAATACGGTATTTTTTAAACACGCTCTGTCGAACAAAGCTCTTCCAGACACTCCACTACACTGTCCATTGTTGCCATTCTGGCTACTGCAGTCTGCATCCCAAGTTCAGCTGCAGCTGCCGCGGTCTGCTTTCCAATACATACTGCCTTTACCTTGGTGTAATCTATATTTTTGACCGCCTGAGAAAATCCTCTGACCGTTGACGCACTGGTGAAGACTGCATAGTCTATATTACCCTGCTTAAATTCTTTTTGTTCATCGATCAGTTCCTGGGTTTCATAAACCGTGTCATAGGTTGCCACATCCTGAATCTGAACTCCCTTTACCGTTTTTAACTCAGCCAGTAATTCCTGACTGCCCATTCTGGCTCTTGGTATCAGAATTTTCTCTGTTCCGGTACATTCTTTTGCCAAGGCAGCTCCCAGCGTTTTTCCATCATAGATTTCCGGCATGAGGTCTGCATAAAAGCCCCGGTCTTCAAGTGCTTTTCCGGTTCCCTGCCCGATAACTGCAATTTTCGTCTCTGCCAGACTTCGGATATCTATCTTTTCTTCCTTTAATTTGTCAAAAAACACCTGTACTCCGGTAGGACTGGTAAAAACCACCCATTGATACTGCTTCATGTCCCGAAGACATTTTTTCAGTTTCTCATTTGTACGGACAGGTTCCGTGCGTATAGCAGGAAGTTCTAATACCTCTGCTCCTTTTTTACGAAGTTTCTCGCTCATAACAGACATTAACTGCTTTGGCCTCGTTACCAGAATCTTATTGCCTGCCAGCGGAAGATCTTCGAACCAGGAAAATTCGTCTGCCAATGCACATACTTTGCCTACTACTATAATTGCAGGCGTTTCGATTCCCTGAAGCTCTACTTCTTTCTCCAGATCAGCTACCGTAGCTACAATCCGTTTTTGTCTGGCAGTAGTTCCCTTTTGTAAAATAGCCGCCGGCATATCCCCATTCATTCCGGCATCCATAAGCCCCCGGCAAATATCTCCCAGCGAACTTACTCCCATGAGAAATACTAAAGTTCCCCTGGTTCTTACCAGTGCTTCAAAATCTATATCATATGGCTGCCCCTGTCGTTTATGACCTGTAATAATATGTAACGAGGAACAAAAATCTCTATGGGTTACTGGAATTCCATTATATGCAGGAACCGACAATGCACTTGTAACACCAGGAACCACTTCATATGGAATGCCATTCTTTTTCAGCAATTCCAGTTCTTCTCCGCCCCGTCCGAATAAAAAGGGATCTCCGCCCTTCAGTCTTACAACCTTTTTTCCGCCTAATGCCTCTTTTACCAAAACCTGATTTATTTCTTCCTGAGGCATGGTATGACGATTTGCACGTTTACCAACGTCAATCAGTTTTGCAGATGAGGGTATCATCCCCAGCACACCCTGTCCAACCAGTGCATCGTATACGACTACCTCCGCCTCTTCTAATACCCGTTTTCCTTTTATTGTAAATAATCCCGGGTCGGATGGCCCTGCGCCAACCAGCCAAACTTTTCCTGCCATATCAGTTGCCTTCCTTTCTGTATTGCTCCCGCAATTCCCTTGCCAAAGCTGCTCCCGCTTTCGCGGCATTTGAGACAGTCTCTACTTTGCTGCCCTTGAGATAAGTATTTGATTCTTCATCATAATAAAGCCCTATCAGGGTAATTTTTCCTTCTTTTACAACTGCATGTGCTGCTACCGGAGAACTGCATCCCCCGTTTAATTCTCTTACAAAAGCCCGTTCTGCCTCTGCTGCGTAACCGGCTTGTTCATCTGCATAATCTTTTAAAAATCCGTAGTCTTCTCCGGCTCTTCCCTGAATTGCCAGGATCCCCTGACCTGCTGCAGGCATCATCTCCTCCGGCTCAAAATACCGGCTGATACGCTCTTCCAATCCCAGCCTCTTAAGACCGGCTGCTGCCAGAAGAAGTGCACTGTATTCTCCATCATCCAGTTTTTTCAGGCGCGTCAGAACATTCCCACGTACGGTCTTAAACTGCGCATTTGGAAATATTTCTTTCATCTGCAGGATTCTGCGCAGGCTGGAACATCCTATCGGAAGAGAAGAATCCCACTGCGCAGCGCCTTTTGGCAGTACCAGCACATCTCTTGGATCTTCCCTTTTCGAATAAGCTACGATTGGCAGTTCATCCGGCACTTCCATCGGCATGTCTTTTAAACTGTGAACAGACATATCACTTCTTCGATCCAAAAGCGCTTTGTCCAGTTCTTTTACGAATAAACCTTTGCCGCCGATTTTATCCAGGGTTTTATCCAGAATAATATCCCCCGTGGTCTTCATCGTCAGCATTTGCACTTCTATTTCCGGATGGTTATTTTTGATATGCTCCATAACCATCTCCGTCTGTATTACAGCAAGCCTGCTCTCCCTGCTGCCGATACATATACTTCTGCCCATATTACTTTCCCCTCTAGCTTTCATATACTTTATTTAATCCTTCCACGCATTCCCGGAAGGTTTCTTTACTGACTTCATCCCGCAGTCCGAACATCATTTTATTCACCACTTTCCCTGCCGCAGACTCAATGCTTTCCTGTAAACTAGTCTGAATATCCCGCTCCACCGGCAGATCTTTTAAAATCTTCTGGATGCGTAGCTTCAAATCAATTACGGCACTGTTCCTGATATCCTGAATTTTGGGAATCATGTCCCTGCATTCATACCATTCAAAAAATTCATTGATCTGACCCTGCAGAATCATTCTGGCATCTTCGATATTCTTTTTTAATTTCTCATTCTGCATATCTATATGAAAATAATCAATATCATATAACTTTATATGGGGAAGCTCTCTGGCTGACGGCTCAATATCCCTTGGTACTGCCAGATCAATCAGCACCATATCATGACAGACGTCCGCCTCCCTGACACAATGTTCTTTTAGTGTATAGTTAGGACTTGCTGTTGCGCTGACGACATAGTCACACTCTCCAAACAGGGACATACGTTCTCCGTAATCAATTCTCCTGCAGCCTTGTGGAATTTCTACGATACCGCTGCGATACTGCCTTACGGTAACCGTCACATCAGCACCTTCCTGGCACATTACCGTAGCCGTCAGCTTTCCCATCTCGCCATTCCCAATGACCATGCATTTCTTACCACGAAATGTATATCCTTCCTTTTTCAATACTTCTATCGCCTGATGAATCACGGATTGGTTAGCAGTAGACATCGTCACATTGGTTTTCACCTTTTTTGCTGCTGTAACCGCCATGCGGAACAATATTTCAAGGACATTATCGGTGGCATAGTGTTCTCTGGCAAAAGAAAGCGCATCCTTTACCTGGGTTATGATCTGGTCTTCGCCTAAAATTTTGGATTTCAGCCCGCAGGATACCTCGAACAAATGCCGTACCGCCTCCTCTTCCCGACGCTCCACAAAGTATTCCCGGTACAACTCCTTAGGCACCTGGCGTATCTCACACAAAATCTCATACAAAGAACCTTTAAAATCTTCCAGGCAGCTCACCCATAATTCCATTCGGTTACAGGTAGAAATAATAATACTCCCCTGTATGCCTTCAATTTTTTTCAGTTCCCCGAAAGCCTGGGCGGTACTCTTTTTTGTAAAAGAAAAAATTGTCCGTACATCCAATACTGCCCTGCTGTGGTCAATACCTATCATCTGAATCCCCATAAAACATTCCTCAACATTCTTTTTCTTAAGTCTTTCATACTAATTTTCTAACAATTTGTAATTGAATAGTAACAATCTTTAATCATCATAGCACAACATTTTACAAAATCAAACAATAAATTTAAAAATATACAATCCATTCCGTACCTTTTTCTATATAAAACAGGATACAAAATCCCGTAAAATTCCTCATGGATAAATAGCCGTACAGGAAAACCGGTACGGCCACTTTTTCTTAACCGCCTATCATAAAAATGATAGACATTTGATTCATCGCTTGTCCCTCCCTTCTGACTTTCAAAATACAGCGGTTATATTTAAGAAAAGCACATCCTGATTTATGAATTAACATACATGCATACAAATATTGTTTTAGAATTGAATTCAATTTTGGCAAATTGGAAATATTCGTAGAGAAATCTACTTGATTTATGATCTTTGACTGCCCTGTGGGCAGGTGATTCGTGGTGTAGGATATGGTTTCTTTCCGCTTGTGGCTTATTATATCACATATTTTTCATAATTTCAATATTTTTATTTTTATACATCTCATATTGCATATTTATTATTTGTTCTGCGGTATGTTGCTTTTAAGCAGACATATATCGGTGCATAACCATACAACAAAAAGTGGCAGACATTTTCTGCGTAGCTTCATCGTATTTTTTCTTCATTTTACTGGCTTTATCTGCCGGAAAAGTCAAGATATTTTATTGACTTTTATAACTGTACATGGTAAAATTTTGTCATAATTGAATATCGACAGGTGCTGCTTTATAAGCAGAGAATAGGAAAGTCGGGTGAAATGCCCGCACGGTCGCGCCGCTGTATAGGAATAGTATTCGTTCATAATGTCACTGTTAGAGAATGGGAAGACGAACTGATATGTTAACGCCTGAGTCAGAAGACCTGCCTGCGATAAGAGATTTACACATAGTTACGAACGATGGCTAGGTGTGCCCAGATTATTTTGTCGATGTCCATAGATATCTATGCCCGTCTTCAAGATTTTCTGACCATACGCCTATCTTCTAAACTAATTTGAAGATCAGGCGATTTTTTTATGTAGGAGGAAAGAAGAATGAGTTTGAAACAAAGAAAACTGGTTGTTTTAGCCGGCGCATTTGCATTAGCTTTTGGTATTGCTCCTGTTGCTAATGCAATGCACATTATGGAGGGGTACCTCGCACCTACATACTGTATTATCTGGGGTGTGTTATGTGTTCCTTTTTTAGTAGCAGGATTTTTTTCCATTAAAAAAACCCTTGCTGAACACCGCAAAGTGTTAGTAATCCTTGCGATTGCAGGCGCATTTGCATTTGTATTATCATCTTTAAAGATTCCATCCGTAACAGGAAGCAGTTCTCATCCAACCGGAACAGGACTGGGAGCTATCTTATTTGGACCAAGCGCTATGAGTATCATTGGTATCATCGTCTTATTATTCCAGGCGATTCTGCTGGCACATGGCGGCCTTACCACATTAGGTGCCAATACTTTTTCCATGGCAATCGCAGGTCCTTTCCTGGCATTTGGTATCTACAAACTGTGCCGGAAGTTTAACGTAAATAAATTGGTATCCGTATTCCTGGCAGCATGCCTTGGAGATTTATTTACTTATATGATTACATCCTTCCAGCTGGCAATTGCGTACCCTTCGGAGGTTGGCGGATTTATGGCTTCCCTTACGAAGTTCATGGGTATTTTCGCTGTTACTCAGGTTCCACTTGCTATTATCGAAGGTATTATTACAGCTGTCGTTATGATTGGTCTGGAATCTTATGCCAAATCTGAATTAACAGATCTTGGTTATTTCAAAGGAGGTGTGGTTAATGGGCGGTAAAGGAAAAACAGTCATTATCCTGCTTTTAATCTGTGTATTGATCGCCGTAGTACCTCTGGCATTAAATAAGGACTCAGAATTCGGCGGTGCTGATGGCGCTGCTGAAGAAGCAATCACTCAGATTGACCCTAATTATCAGCCTTGGGCATCTCCTCTTTTAGAGCCACCGGGCGGAGAAACAGAAAGTCTTCTCTTCTGTCTGCAGGCTGCTCTTGGCGCGGGTGTATTCGGTTATTGCATCGGTATGCTGCGTGAACGCACAAAGCATGCCAAAAAAGAAGAAGAGAGCAAAGGAACTTTGAGTAAAGCAAAAAAGGCCAAAGCTTAAATTACTGGGTTCTCCTAAATACTACATATTGGGAAGGTTAATAAAATGATTATCATTGATAAGCTATGTTATACTTCAAAATTAAGGTACACAAATGCTTCAGTTAAAACAGCTCTTGCAATAATTACACTTCTGTTTTGTGTAATAGATCGTTCGATTGCACTTTCTGTCTGCATTTTATTTGCAATGGGATATCTCACCATACACGTTGGCGGGATATCCCCTTCCCATTATATCAGGCTGATGCGAATACCGCTTATCTTTTTATTTTTAAGCACCATCGCCATTATTATCAACTTTTCAAAAACCCCACTCTCAGCATTTGCTATTCCGGTGGGGAATATCTTTATCACAAGCAGCCGGTCTTCCCTGCTATTTGCGGCACAGTTGATTCTTACTGCTTTGGCAAGTGTTTCCTGTTTGTATTTTTTATCCCTTTCCACACCCATTACAGACATTCTGACGGTTTTTCGTAAAATCCATTGTCCTGAACTATTAATAGAGCTGATGCTGCTCATTTACCGGTTTATTTTCGTATTATTAGATATTGCCGATTCCCTGACCTGTGCACAGCGCTCCCGTCTTGGAAATGTAAATTTAAAAACATCCTGCAGATCTATGGGCAACCTGATCTCAGCATTATTTATCCGTGCTTTCAAAAAATCTTCCTTTTTATTTGATGCAATGGAGTCCCGCTGTTATGACGGTACAATCCATGTACTGGAAGAAAATTATCCTGCAAAGAAAAAACATATTATTTATTTGATCGTATTTGAACTGACTTTGATTATCATATCCGTGATACTGCGTATCTGCGGATTACATATATAGAGGAGAAAACTTATGAATGATATTATCCTTAAAGCTGAAAACGTATGTTATGCCTATGAAGATGGCAATCAGGCATTGAAAGGAATCAACCTGGAAATTCGAAAAGGAAGAAAAATCGCATTTATGGGGGCAAATGGTTCCGGTAAATCCACTTTTTTTCTGTGTCTGAACGGCATACACCGCCCGCAAAGCGGAACAATGTACTTCTATGGATCGCCCTATGACTACAGCCGCAAAGGCCTGTTAAGTCTTCGAAGTAAGGTAGGCATCGTATTTCAGGATCCGGATAATCAGCTGTTCTCCGCCAGCGTATACCAGGAAATTTCTTTTGGCATCCTGAATCTAGGTGTTGATGAGCAAACCGCTAAAAAAGAAGTGGAAGAAGTTATTGACCACCTTGAGATCACCCCTTTTCGCAGCAAGCCTACCCATGCGTTAAGCGGCGGACAGAAAAAACAGGTTTCGATTGCAGACATTCTGGTTATGCACCCGGATGTTATTATATTTGACGAACCGGCTGCTGCACTTGACCCCAAACATACGACTCTGGTTAACCAGATCATCGATAAATTAACCAATCAGGGAATTACGGTCATTATTTCCACCCACGATGTGGATTTTGCACTAAAATGGGCTGATGACGTGGTGTTGTTTAAAGATGGTACTGTTTATATGGAAGGCGCTCCGGAAGAAGTCTTCGTCAATAAATCCATCCTTCACCAGACGAATCTGGAACAGCCGGCTGCAATTCAGCTATTTGAAAGCCTATGTAAGAAGGGAGTTCTTCTCCCCTCTCTCCCACTGCCAAAAAGCCTATCCTCACTGGAAGGCTATATTGAAAAAATAAGTACAAAACCACACTATGGAGGAACGAAATTGGAAGACACGAACAAAAAACAGGCAATTCTGGTAGTTAGCTTCGGAACCAGCTATGATGAAACCAGGAAAGTAACCATTGATGCTATTGAAAATTCTATCCAGGCTGCTTTTCCGGAATTTAAAATTTACCGTGCCTGGACAAGTAAAATGATTTTAGCGAAGATTAAAAAAAGGGATGGCATCCACATCAACAATGTAAAAGAAGCCATGGAACAGATGAAAGCAGACGGGATTACCGATGTTGTCGTTCAGCCCACTCATGTAATCAACGGAATTGAAAATGATCTGATGCAGGAAGATGCTCTGTCTTACCAGGAATCATTTCATTCCATACGGTTTGGGAATCCGCTTCTTACTACGGAAGAAGATAATCAGACTGTGATACAGGCGATTGCAGGCGAATTCTCTTCTCTTTCCGAAGACGAAGTACTGGTTATGATGGGACACGGAACAACACATTATGCCAATGCTATCTATGCCGCTCTGGATTATGCATTTAAGGATTATGGACATCAAAATATATACCTGGGTACTGTGGAAGCCTATCCTTCCATGTCTTCTATCTTAAAAATGATTGCGGCAAAGAGACCGAAAAAAGTTGTTTTGGCACCATTCATGATCGTGGCAGGTGATCATGCCAGAAATGATATGGCAGGTGATGATCCTGAATCCTGGTACTGCCAGTTAAAAGAAGCCGGCTATACCGTTGAATGTGTATTAAAAGGCCTGGGCGAATATGCAAGTATCCGGGATTTATTTATCAATCATATTATGATGACTTTAAATGAAAAATAGACAAGGTACAATTTGGGTTTAGCTAGGAAAGGGACGCTTTGTAAATGATGGGTAGTGTACAGAAAGATGGGTGTGGGAAACTGGCATGGGCTCCGTCAGCTGGCCGCAGAACTGGTATTTTCTAACC
>OKWQ01000283.1_pt1 | contig 21458 bp, 17 predicted proteins | sample 1607071 | NCBI WGS metagenome assembly OKWQ01 (sample SAMN07501039, study PRJEB24779) | human gut metagenome
ATTTGAGATTGGATGTAGGCAATTTCTTCGTCCATGTCAAGACGTGGGAAGATTGGAGTTCCTTTTGAAACGACTGTCACATTTTCTGGGAAGCCAGAAAGTTCAAGATTTTCAAGGTCAAATGCTACTGGCAATCCAAGTTGTTCCATAATGGCATTTGAAGTTGTCATCATGAATGGTTGGATGAGGTGGGCTACCACACGAAGGCTAGCCGCCAAGTGAGCCATAACCGCTGCCAATTGTTCCTTGTCACCATCCTCTTTGGCAAGTACCCAAGGAGCTGTTTCATCAATATACTTATTGGTACGTGAAATGATGTTCCAAACGGCGTCCAAGGCACGTGGGAAATCTACAGCATTCATTTGTTTATGGAATTCTTCAATATTTTCAGCCACAACCTTAGCCAAATCAGCATCAAAGTCTGTAACGTTCTCAACATAGGCAGGCACTTGACCACCGAAATACTTGTTAATCATGGCAACTGTACGGTTGAGGAGGTTCCCCAGGTCATTAGCCAACTCGTAGTTGATACGAGCCACATAGTCTTCTGGTGTGAAGGTCCCATCTGAACCGACTGGAAGACTACGCATGAGGTAGTAACGGAGTGGATCAAGACCAAAACGCTCTACCAACATTTCTGGATAAATCACGTTTCCTTTAGACTTAGACATCTTACCGTCTTTCATGACGAACCAACCGTGGGCAACAAGACGTGTAGGCAATGGCAAATCAAGAGCCATAAGGATGATTGGCCAGTAGATTGAGTGGAAACGAAGAATATCCTTACCAATCATGTGAATAATTTCGTGGTTTTCATCATTTTGCCAGAACAAATCAAAGTTACCATGCTCATCCTGACCATAACCAAGGGCAGTGATATAGTTGATAAGGGCATCAATCCACACATAAACCACGTGTTTTGGATCTGACGGTACTTTTACTCCCCAAGTGAAGGTTGTACGTGACACAGCCAAATCTTCCAAGCCTGGCTCGATGAAGTTTTTAAGCATTTCATTCATACGACCATCAGGTTGGATAAATTCTGGGTGTTCTTTAAAGAAGGCAGTCAAACGGTCAGCGTAGTTGCTGAGTTTAAAGAAATATGATTCTTCAGAAACCAACTCTACTTCATGCCCTGATGGAGCTACCCCACCAATGACATTACCTTGCTCATCACGGTAAACTTCTGCCAACTGACTTTCGGTGAAAAATTCTTCATCTGACACTGAGTACCAACCTGAATATTCACCAAGGTAGATATCTCCTTGTTCCAAGAGACGCTCGAAAACTTGAGCAACAACTTTTTCATGGTAATCATCAGTCGTACGGATGAATTTATCGTATGAGATATCCAAAAGTTGCCAGAGGTCCTTAACACCAACAGCCATACCATCCACATACTCTTGTGGTGTGATGCCTGCTTCTTCAGCCTTTTGTTGAATCTTTTGGCCGTGTTCATCAAGCCCAGTAAGATAGAAGACATCGTAGTTCATCATACGTTTGTAACGTGCCAAGACGTCACAAGCAATGGTTGTATAGGCAGAACCAATATGTAATTTACCAGATGGGTAGTAGATAGGTGTTGTGATGTAGAATGTTTTTGTCATTTTAATTTCCTTTCATGTGTTAACAAATGGGCTAACACTGATGATATAACATCTTATTATAGCACGTTTTGGACACTAAAAAAACCAGACTAGCTGGTTTTAAATAATATTAATTTGCGAGGAACATAAGATTCACTTTGAATGACATTCGCAACTTAAAAGCTTAATATTAACCTTTTCAACTCCCTATCCTTCTTAGAGAATTTATCATAGTCAGATTGTAATTTTTCCTCTTTTGCTTTGGACAAGCGTTTGAAGGTCCGCACAGAATGAATTTCCCCATCTCCATCATAGCTAATAATTGTTAGTCTGTCTCCTATTAACTTATAACGATAAGTCCTTTTCAACTCTGATTTATACCTTTTTCTATATTCTTTTATGTCTCTCTCAATTCCCGACTCAGTTTTAAGAGGAGCACCCTTATAGTATTTTCTTAGAAGCTTACCAACCATATCTTCATATTCTGAAAGTGTCCAAGTATGCTTAAGACTCCTTGACCAAGCGTCACAGTCGAAATTATAACCAGTCATATAATCTATCTTATAAACATAGCCTTCGCCATTACTTAAAAAATAATCACATGTTTTTAAATGATTGCCTCTTACTTTAACAAAGTCTCGAACATATATATCGATGGATTCATTATACTCTAAAACATCAACCATCTCTTTCTCATCTTTGTCATAATAATAGTGAGATTCAATTAGATAGGTTCCCTCAGGAATTTTACCTCTTTGCAGGTGTATAAAGGCGTAAGAACCTAAGGAAAGTGCCAATAGAAGTATTGTCCCAACTAGAGAAACTATTATGATTTTTGCCTTCTTAGACAATCCTGTTTTAGGAGTCCTAACTTGTGAAACTGGTTGTGTCACCTGTTCTCTGAGTTGAACTTGTGGCTTGACTTTCTCTACCTTAGGCCCTTGAGAAATAAAATCGCCACTAGCTTTAGCCTGTTGGATTTCTTCCGCTGTCGGTTGTCGATTATTGATTATTTCGAAATAGTCTAACCACTCTTTTTCATTCATGATAGTACCCCCTTCCCATTTCTACTTTCATTTTACCAGAAAAATACCTTCTTAAACGCTTTTCATAAAAGAAAAAACCAGCTAGGCTGGTTTTAAACATTACTAGTTTTGAAAGCGCTTTTTATCAGCTCTAACATCACGTTCATAGTCATAATCTAATTTCTTCACGTCATCCTCTGATAGGCGTTTGAAGCTTCTTTCTTCTGTAAGTTTACCTTTCTTATTATAAGTTGTGACGATTAATTTATCACCCTTAACCTTGTATCGAACGGTTTCTTCGAGAGATTCTTTGTAGGATTTAACGTAAATCTTTTTACTTTCATCGTTATCAGCCTTAGTTCGATATTCACTTATTTTGTATTGATTATCTACTGCCTGGTCAATGACTTTCGTATATTCAGATAGTGACATGTTTGGTTTAAGCGTTCTAGACCAAGCATCTGGACGGTATGCTTCGTCAGTATCATAGTCTGTAAAGTCAACCAGATTGTTCCCGCCAGCTAAGGTATAAAAATAAAATTTAACATTGTTCCCTTTGACTTTAACAAAATCATGAGCCTCTAGGCCACTTTCCTTGAAAGATTCCATACCATCAACCATTTTCTTCTTATCTTTATGGTAAAAGCGATAAGTTTCAAGTAGATAGGTTCCTTCAGGTATTTTACCACCTTGCAGGTGCATAAACTCATAGCCACCAAATGAAAGTGCCACTAGGACAATCGCTCCCACCACAGAAGCAATAATAATTTTAGCTTTCTTAGACAAGCCTGTCTTAGCAGGAGCAACTTGTGAAACGGCTTGTGTCACTTGATCACTCAACTGAGATTGTTGAGGATTAACACCCTCGTCCTTAGACTCTTGAGAAATAAATTCCCCATTAGCTTTTGCTTGTTGGATTTCTTCCTCTGTCGGCTTACGATTATTGATTGTTTCGAAATAATCTAACCACTCTTTTTCGTTCATAAAAGTCCCCTTTTTCATTGATATTTCCATTCTACCAGAAAAAAGACTCCAAAGCTATTTGACTATTTTCATAAAAAGAAAAGCGGTACCAAGATGGAGTTTTAGCTCTCCTTCTTGTACCACTTTGCTCATTTACATCATTGGCTGATTAAATTTTATCAATGCCTCTTTTGCTGCTTTTACTATCGTCAGAGCCTGATTTAGAACCACTACCATAGTCATCGCTGTAACCATAACCGTAGTCACCTCCATAACCATAATTAAAGTAATCCTTATACTCGTCGTACTGATCACTATAAGTCTTCAATTCTTTCTTATAATCTTTAATTGCATCCTTATAATCATCCCAACGCTCTTCAGCATCCCCCTTACTCATACGCTTAAAAGTAACACGGGATTGAAGCTCTCCATCCTTGTCATAAGTAGATAGCGTATACTCGTTACCTTTTTTGACGTAAGTTCGTTTTTCTTTGAGAGATTTCTTGTAAGATTTTACAGATTCTTTAACGGCTTCTTTTGTAGCGTCTTTAGTGTAAAAAGAATAATCCTTAGACATATCTTTCATGAAGTCTTTGACTGTAGATTCAAGCTCTTCAACTGTTAAAACTTCTGTCTGAGTTTTATTCCATGGATCGAACTGCTGAGGGATTTCATGTTCATACTCTAACAAGCTAACATAAGGTGATTTATTGTCCTCGAGATAAGAATAGTATCTAGATCTATTATTTTTTACTTCTACAAAGGAGTAGACATCATCAAATTCATCGAAAGCATTTACCATCTTATCTTTATCTTCATCACGATAAGAATAGGCCACTACCTCATATGTTCCATCCGCAATCTTACCTGATTGGTAGCGCCATAGTGAATAGCCTCCAACGATAAGTAAAATCGCTGCCAAGGAACCTAAGACTGATGCCAAAATAATCTTAGTTTTCTTAGACATACCTTTTTTAGGGGGTACTACTTGTTGGAAGGTTGCTGTTGCTTGGGCAAACTGAGGCTGTTGCGTCATAGAAATAACAGGTTCAGCTGGTTTAATATTTCTTGGCTCATTAGCCTGTCCAGTTGCTCCAAAGACATTAGGTCGTTCAAGGATAAACTCGCCTGCTGCTTGAGCTTGATATAACTCTGCGGGAGTTGGTTTACGACCGTTGACTAATTCAAAGTACTCAATCCACTCTTGCTGGTTCATAATAATCTCCTTTTTTATTGGTCTACTGTTCTATTGTACCAAAATAAATGGTGAAATAGTATTTGACAATTATCATAAAGACTGTAAGGTTTTTTAATAAAACATTTGGCTATGATTCTCGATAGTAAAAAGGTACTTGGTCGGTAAGTAGTTCAACGCCAGATGAGAAAATCACTTTCCGTTTGCCAATCAAATCTACTCTCTTTTACAAATTTATATGCACCTTCGTAATCTAAATGAAGGTCCTCTGCCTCACTCGAACTCAAACGCTCAAAAACTCTTCGAGAAGAAATATTTCCGTTCGTATCATAAACATTTATTGCGAAGCCTTTAGGTCTTTTTTCATAAGTACGTTTTCGTTTCAACATTCTTTTATAATCTTCAACACACTCACTAGTAGAAATCTCTCGCCATTTTCTAAATTGAGCACCGTCTTTATTGAACTTTTGAAGATTAGAATGAACCTTATTCCCATATTCTGAGGGTGTTAAATCCTGTTTCAAAGTCCCTGTGCGTGGATCAAAAGTCTGTGGTAGCTTTTCATCGTGTTCTAATAGATCAACATCAAGCTCTCCATCACCAACAGAATAAGAATAATATTGAGCTTTCATGTCTTTCACATCCATAAAGTCTTTTAAAAATAAGTCTCCATTCTCATATTCGGGCATATTATCGATTAATTCCTTATGTTTTCCCCAAGGCGTCTCATATTTTACCATCTGATAGGTACCATCTGGAATATAGTTCTGTTGATACTTCCAAAATCTTCCCTCTCCTATGGCAATCAAAACTGTCGCAACAAGTCCTAGAAAAACAATAATCCCAATCTTCCATTTTTTTGCCTTAGTCATACCTCTCCCCTCCTTATTGGCCTATTCTTCAATACTATTTTACCAAAAATAGAGAGGAAATCTGTGACTTGACTACCAAAGAAAAAGAGGTTGAGAACTCATACTCTCAAACCTCTTTTCATCTATTTACTTTTTAAGATCCTCAGCACCAATGACTGGGTATTCGGTCAATCCTGATACTACTTCTTTAGCCTGGTCTGATTCTTCTGATTTTTTCTCAAGATCAAACTTAGGTGCATCTTTTTCATAAGCATTAATGATATCGGCAACAACTGGGTGACGTACGACATCACTGGCAGAGAAATGAACAAAATCAATAGCCTTGATTCCCTTCAATTTCTCCATGGCATCGACAAGACCAGATTTAACACGACGTGGAAGGTCAATCTGGCTCATATCTCCATTGACAATCATCTTAGAATTAAACCCAAGACGAGTCAAGAACATCTTCATCTGCATGATGGTTGTATTTTGCGCTTCATCAAGGATAACAAAGGCATCTTCGAGGGTACGACCACGCATATAAGCAAGGGGGGCAATCTCAATAATTTCACGTTCCATTAGGCGAGTCGTTTGCTCTTTGCCAAGAATTTGATAGAGGGCATCATAAACTGGACGAAGGTAAGGATCTACCTTTTCCTTGAGATCGCCAGGCAAAAAGCCAAGACTTTCACCTGCCTCAACTGCTGGACGTGTCAGAACTATACGTTTAACTTGACCACGTTTAAGAGCTGTAACTGCAAGGGTAACCGCTAAAAAGGTCTTCCCTGTACCGGCTGGACCAATCCCAAAGATCACATCATGATTTTTAATGCTATCAACATAGACCTTTTGTCCTAAAGTCTTCACTCGGATAGGCTTACCACTATTGTCCTTGATAATCTCTTCTTCATATAAAGCAACAAACTTATCAATTGAACCATCTTGAGCCATGGTCAAGGCTGCAACAACATCTGAGGTGTTGACTAGCATCCCACGCTCCACTAAAACAAGGAGAGCTTGAATGGTCAAACGGGCCAATTCGACACTTTCTTCGTCATCCCCAAGAATCTGCACACGCTCTGTTCGGGCATGGATGATAACATTTAGGTTCTCTTCGATAAGTTTTAGATGGCGCTCATTGGTCCCAAAAAGTGACAAGACATCATCTGGGTGATTTAGGGTAATTTCAACAGAATACTCTTGCAAATAGAGTTCCTCTTTCTTTCGTATTTTTCTCCATTATATCAAAAAAATCACGCCAAGCGTGACTTTTTATTATTCTGACTTATTCATTAAATGACACGTGAACGTGGTCATAGTGGTTTTCAGTAACGCTACCACGGTCTGGCATTTGGTTCCATGTGTTAGCTGGTCCGTAGATATTATCTACCGGTGCGTAGAATTGTTGTCTGTAGATGACATATGAGATACCTGCATTTGAGATATTGTCTACAGCATATTGAGCGACTTGATTACCAACTTCTGAACCAACTGGTACCATAACGTCAACGGCAAGTCCTTTACCATGGTCTTGTGGGTCACCTTCACGGTAACCACCGATGTCAGTAAGACCGAATTGTGCTGCTACATCTTGACGGAAAGCTTCAGCTTGTGGTTGAAGGTGTGGATCCGTTGGAAGTGTATTTGTTGATGCTGGTTGTGCTGCTGGTGCCTCTGAAGCCGCTGGTGCTTCTGATGCTACTTCTGATGTTGCTGCTGGTTCTACCGATGGCTGTTCTGCTGGCGCCTCTGATGCTGCTGGTGCTTCTGAGGCAGCTTCTGATGTTGCTGCTGGCTCTGCAGCTGGTTGTTCTGCTGGTGCCTCTGAAGTTGCTGGTGCTTCTGAAGACGCTTCTGACGTTGCTGCTGGAGCTTCTTCTTTTACTTCAGGTTGTGCTGGTGTTTCAGCAGCTGGAGTAGCTTCTGCTTCAGGTGTAGCTTCTGCTGACGCAGTTACATGATCAATAGCATCAGCAACTGGTTGTTCAGTTTCTGCGTATGCTGGTGCTTCTGATGCTGATGCGATAGCTTCTGTTACTTCTGAAACTGCTTGAGTTGATTCTTCTGTAGCAGGTGCTTGAGTAGCTGTTGTGCTTACTGTTTCAACTGGAGCTGTCAAGTCCGCTGCAACTACAGATTGACCATTTACAGTCACTTCGTTAGTTGTCAAATTAGCTTCTGCAACTACAGGTGTGGTTGATGTTTCTGAAGCTGGAGTTTCAACTTTAACAGAGACTGCTTGATTATCAGAATTGTAAGTTGCTGTCAAGACTGTTCCAGGGTAAATCAAATCAATGTTTGTAATTTGATTGATGTTAGCCAAAACGTTCACATCGATACCCATAGCTTCAGCGATACTTCCCAAAGTATCACCGTATTGAACTGTATAAGTTTGTTGGTTATCACTTACAGCGATATCTGCTTTGATTTGATCTACTGAACGTGCTGCCCAGTTTGAAGTTTCATCGGCATGTACGTGACTTGCAGCAAAAAGTGAAAGTGCTGCGGTCGAGTAAAGAAGAGCCTTTGTTGTTTTAGATTTTGATAACATGTATAATTCATTCCTTTTTAACAATTTAAACTTCTACAATAATACCACACTTTTTGTCAAAAGAGAGGTGATTTACTGCACTTTAAAGCAATTACCAACTAGTTGTAACAAGCCTAATTTATTGAAAAAAAGCTGATATATTTGTAAAAAATTGTAACAATTCATCCCGTTTCAAATGGTAATTACTTTTTAAAGAAAATGCTAAAAGTCATTATGCTTATCGTAAACTTAGTCACTATTAATGGGCTAGATAATCTTCCCAAATCTGGTCAAACTGCCCTAGATTAAAGGAAAAGCTAGCTTGATCTTCCAAGTAACGACTGACTTCTTCAAAGTCATCGGTATGCTTCGGGAAGGTTGAATCTTCAAAAGCCAAATCAGCCAAGATTGCTACTGGTTCATTGGATTTGGGATTACGCTGGGCCATCAGCCAAGTATAAAAGGATTTTCTCACGCCTTCTCCTAACCGATTAATTCTGTTCCAAACTGATCTTGTTTGATTTTTTTTGCCTTCATCAGACCACCTAGAGCCTTCTTAAATTGACCCTTAGAAATACCGAATGTTGCCTTGATATCTGCTGGTGATGACTTGTCATTAAGTGTCATAAAGCCACCATTGCTCTCTAAATAGGTCAAAATCATCTGAGCATCATTTTCGAGCATTTCAAAAGAACGTGGTTTAAGAGAAAGATTGAGGGTCCGGTCAACTTCTCTGAACCCAATCACACGCGCTTCAAGGACCTGACCTAAACGTGGCTCTGCATAACGTTCTGATGGATGGATGAAACCAAGCATGTTATTCTCTGGCAAATAAACAAAAGTTCCTGACAATTTGAGACGGTAGGCAATAGCTGGCCATTTTTGGTTTTGCATATTATCGTAAGCAGGTCCAGCCATACGTTGAAAGACCTCAGGTTCAGCAGGAAGTCCCCAAATACGGTCTTTTTTGTCAACATCGAGTTTGATGTAGAGTTTATCCCCCTTCTTAGGCCAAAGCTCTTTGAGTTCTGGCAAAACATCGAGAGAGACAACAATCTCCTTATCTGGAATTCCTACGTCTACAAAGACACCCAAATCCTTACGAACTTCAGTGACCTCTCCCCAACCATAGGAATCGCGAGTTGCCTTGATTTCCTTTTGAGTCAGACGTGATTTTTGCTTGCTATCTGTATAGGCGAAGCCTGTCACCATGTCACCAATGGCGTATTTCCCTTCTTCTTTAGATAAAGCAAAAGTCACACCGTCCTTTTGTACAAAGTAAAATTTATCATTTTCATCAGTTACTAGGGCAGTAATGATCGTTCCAAGTAATGTATTCATCTTTTTTCCTCTAAAAAGAGAGTCGGACAAGGAAGCTAACATAGTCCATGCTCTTTTGCTTCTGTCCCACTCTCCTTATTTTTCTATTGATTAAACAGTAAGGAGTTCTTTTTCCTTTTCTGCTGTCATGCTGTCAATCTTCTTAACAGCGTCATCAGTTGCTTTTTGGATATCTTTTTCCAAAGCTTTCAATTGATCTTCGGTGATTTCTTTGTCTTTTTCTTGCTTCTTAGCTTCATCCATAGCATCACGGCGGATGTTACGGATAGCGATTTTAGCATTTTCGCCGACTTTTTTCACTTCTTTAGCCAACTCTTTACGTGTTTCTTCTGTAAGTGCTGGGATAACCAAGCGCACAACAGAACCATCATTAGCTGGGTTGATTCCAAGGTCAGATTCATTGATAGCACGTTCGATATCAGCAATTGAACCTTTATCAAATGGTGAAATCAAAAGGACACGTGCTTCAGGAACCGTGATTGAAGCCAATTGGTTAAGTGGTGTTGGAGCACCGTAGTATTCTACAGTGATGCGGTCAAGAAGTGAGGCATTGGCACGACCTGCACGGATAGAGCCAAATTCACGGGCCAATGACTCGTGTGAGTGGGTGAAACGTTCTTTTGCTTTTTCAATAATTGCGTTTGTCATAAATTCTCTCTTTCTTACTTGTGTGATTCTGCTTTGTTAGATACAGTTGTCCCAATTTGCTCACCAAAGATAACACGTTTGATGTTTCCTGGTTCGTTCATGTTGAAGACAACAAGGTCAATGTCATTATCCATTGAAAGGGTAGAAGCTGTGGCATCCATAATTTTCAAACCACGTTTGATAACTTCCACGTGTGTCAATTCATCAAATTTGACAGCATCAGCGTTTTTACGAGGGTCGTCATTGTAGACACCATCAACGCCGTTTTTAGCCATAAGAATAGCATCAGCTTCAATTTCAGCTGCACGAAGAGCCGCTGTTGTATCTGTTGAGAAGTACGGTGAACCAATACCTGCTGCAAAGATAACAATACGACCTTTTTCAAGGTGACGAAGGGCACGACCACGAATATAAGGCTCTGCCACAGATTTCATATCAATCGCTGTCTGAACACGTGTATCAACACCGAGTTGTTTCAAACTATCTGCCATAACAAGGGCATTCATAGTTGTTCCAAGCATACCAGTATAGTCCGCTTGAACACGATCCATTCCTGCTTCAGCTGCAGGTTCCCCACGCCAAAGGTTACCACCACCGATAACTAGAGCAATTTGAATACCTGAATCCGCTACCTCAGCAATTTCTTTAGCCATAGCTTGGACAGTTGGAAGATCAATCCCAACACCTCGTTCACCAGCTAGAGCTTCACCTGAAAGCTTAATGAGGACACGTTTGTATTTTGGTTCTGCCATGATTTCTCCCTATTAACTATTTTGTTTTATGATTTAATTCTTAGCTGAGATTCATCTTTCCTAAGTCGTCAATTACCATCCTTTTAAGGTGGTTAAGGGGCTTATTCGAGCAACTCCTTTTTATGATTAGGATAGGAAAATGTTTTCTTTTTTTGCAAAGAAAACACTAAATCTTCATCCTTACTATTTTATCATAAATTAGGGTTTTCACCTAGTCAAATATTTAAAAAATATCCTTACAAGATAACTGTAAAGGTGATGGTATCATTTTTATAAGAGGCAAAGATACGCCCCTTAAATAATTTGACCATACTTTGAGCCATGGACAGGCCAATGCCAAAACCTTTATGTTCTTTGTTATTATGGGATTCTTCAATACGATAAAAACGCTCAAAAAACTTGCTATAGTCAACAGCCTTACCTTCTTTATAGGTGTTTGACACTTCTAAACGAGCCCGTTTTCGCGTTCTTCCAATCTGACGAAGTCTTACCGTAACTGTCCCTTCTGGATCACAATACTTGTTAGCATTATCCACAAGGAGAGTCACAAGTTCAAAGAGAGACTTCTCCTCTGCCTTTACATGAATATCCGGTGTGATGTCCATGACAAAAGATTTACCGTCTCGAACGACAGGTCCCTTAAAGTCCTCTGCTGCATCCTCAGTAATATAGGAAAAATCGACATCTTGAAGAACAATATCCGGCTGCTCCTCCAGACGAGATAGGGCTACCAGAGAATTGATTAGAGTGGTCAAGCGTGCCACCTGGTCATTCGTTGACTTGGTCCATTCGTTCTCTCCAGTCATGAGTTCCTGTAGCTCCGTATTGGCAGAAATAATGGCCAATGGTGTCTTTAATTCATGACTAGCATTGGTAATAAAACGTCGCTGCTTTTCGTAGTTTCGAATGAAGGGACGAATGACGATTCCTGATAAGGCACTGACAATGACGACAAAAAAGATAAACCCAAACATTGATAAGAGGATAGAAAGACTGAGCAAGGCTTGGGAAGAATTGTAATAAGAGGTCGTGTCCAGGAAGACCACAAGAATCTTATTTTTGCTGACTTTGCTAACCTGATAACTCAGATTGATATTTTTTTCTCTAATTGTTCCAAGAGTATTCGTCATACGGCTAGCTGCAAGTGCATAGCTAACAGCCTCTTCATCATCTATTAAAGAAGTATGGCTGGTATCCTGACTGACCACTTTATCACCAGATAAGGTCACACTGAAAAAACGAAAACTATCCAATGGAATTTCATGCCCTTGATTGGTCTCAATTTTTTTAGTTTTTCCGAAACTACCATTATTTTCTGTAAGCGTGTTGAGAACCTTACTAATTTCCTGTTCTGTCTGAAAGGACCTCACAGTATTGATGATTCCCACTGTAAAAACCAAGATAAAGAGAATAGCCAAGGAAGCAATCGTAATAAATTGAAGTCGTAAACGTCTAAACATGAACTACTCCTCTCTAATTGGCAAGAAGGCAAAAGTCACCACCCTTTTCACCAAGAATGCTGATATCAGCCTGGATGGCTTGCAATTTCTGACGCAAATAGGAAATATAGACCCAGACAATCGATTCGTCCACATCTTCCTCATCATCCCAGATGGTCTTAAAAAGGTGCTCAGTCGTTAATTTCTTGGCAGGATTGAGCATGAAGTGAGCCATTAACTTGGTCTCTCTGCTCGAAAGTCTAATGGCGTTGCCAGCTACCAACTCCTGTTCCTCCTGGTCCAAACGTACAGAACCAAGTGTCAAAATTTTGGCAGTAAAGGTCTCACTAACACGACGCTCTAGCGAGCGCAAACGAGCCAAAAGTTCTTTAAGAGAAATCGGCTTGGTCAAGTAATCGTCTGCCCCAGCGTCAAGTCCTGTCACACGATCATCAACTTCAGCCATGGCCGTCAACATAATGACATGCGTCGTATTTCCAGAGGAGCGAATCTCTTTCAGGGCCTCAATACCTGTTTTAATGGGCATCATGATATCCATAATCATTACTTGATAGACATTTTGTGCAGCTAGGTCAACTGCCTCTTGACCGTTAAAGGCCTGATCCACCTCATAGCCTTGATGCTCAAGAGCCGCCTTGTAAACTCGAGAAAGAGCTTCCTCATCCTCAGCTAGTAGAATTTTCAAAGCCATTCTAGTCCCCTCCTTCTTGAATTAAGTTACGGATGGTCTGCATGGTCAAATCGCATGAAGCTAATTCATCCGCACAGCGCTTAAGCTCACGGGTAATCATTTCTGGATTCTTGATATCGTGCTTGTACTTCATCTGATGCTCCAAACTGGCCCACGAATCTTGAGCAATGGTTCGAAGCTGAACCTCAACAAAATAGGTTCCTCTCTCATTTCCTAAGACATCTGGAAACTCGGTTTCTACTTCCAAAATGAGATGATATGAACGATAACCATTAGGCTTAGCATTTAAAATGTAATCTTTCTCGTTATAGATAGAGACGCCAGGGATAGTCTTAATGACATCGATAGTCTTGTAAATATCATCGACAAAGCCACAAACAATTCGAAGCCCTATACTGTCACGGATTTCCTTGAGGGCAGACTGACTGGTTTCAGGCAAATTTTTGCGACGACACTTTTCACGCATAGAATCGCTCTCTTTGATTCGTGAAATAAAATGTTCATAGAGTTTGAAGCCTGTTTCTTTTTTGCTAGTAATATTAGCCGCAATAATTGGGTCTGTTATTTCTTGTAAAATCTTGGGGAGATACTGAGCATATTCCCCATAAATACTTGGAGTTAACATATAAACCTCCTCTAATACCATTCCTTAATTATAGCATAGATAGGCTTAAAAATAAGGAATGAGCCAGCTATGAGAGTCTCTTAAAGAATAAGAAAAAATCCAGCCGAAACCAGATTCAATTTGCTTATCTAAGTTTAATTAACACAAGGCTATGCATCAAGTGGTTTGACAAAAGGCCAGTTGCCCAATTTATGCTTCTCATAGGTCAAGACCTTATAACCACATTGCTTGTAGCCATTTTTCTCATAGAAAGGCACATTGTAATCGCGATTGGTAATCAAGCCAAGACTACGACCTCCTGTACTACGTACAAAAGGTTCAACCCCTTCAAGCAAGAAACGACTTCCTATACCTTTTCTTTGATAATCTGGAGTTACTGCTAACATCATCAGGTACCAATCGTATTCTGCAGAATCCTCCAGATGTCTTTCAGACTCTTCAACAAAATTAAAGTACTTAAACAACTTAGTGATGCTTATGAAACGGAAAAGCTTGGTCGCTCCGTTCTGGAGATAATTAAGCATAGAAATCGTCTGATGCTGTAAAATAGCTGTCGCAACAATGCGACCATCCTTTTCAGCCACCAAACATGAATCCATCTTTATAGCTAAACGCACCAACATTTCCTGCAAGGCTAAGACAAATTCCTCATACTGTTCAGGATTCTTTAAATTAGTGGCAATCATTGAAAGATAGGGATAATCTTCAAAGGCATCTGCACATACTTGTGCCACTTCCTGAACTTCGTCTAGTCTTGCTTTGCGATATTGCATCTTAATCTCCTAATCTGTCTGTTTTTTTCAGTATAACACAAAACGCATGACTGACAGTCATACGTTCTATGGTTTTTTGTAAAATCTTATAATTTTATAAGAAAAGTTTAGGCAACTTCTTCTGTAAATTGACTATTATAAAGATCAGCATAGAAACCATCTGCTGCCATGAGCTCATCATGATTTCCTTGTTCAATAATATTCCCATCTTTCATCACAAGGATTAGATCAGCATTTCGAATGGTTGATAAGCGGTGAGCAATGACAAAGGAAGTCCGACCTTCCATAAGTTTGTCCATGGCTTTTTGAATCAATTCTTCTGTTCTGGTGTCAACAGATGATGTCGCTTCATCCAAGATAAGAAGAGGGGCATCCTTCAGAAGGGCACGTGCAATGGTCAAGAGCTGTTTCTGACCAACTGATAATGTCACAGAATCATCCAAATAAGTGTCATAACCTTTTGGAAGTGTGGTGATAAAGTGGTGAACACCGACAGCCTTGGCTGCAGCAATAACTTGCTCGTCAGAGATATTTTCTTGGTTGTAAATTAAATTATCACGAATAGTACCTTCAAAGAGCCAAGTGTCCTGAAGCACCATAGAAAATTGATCATGGACAGTTTCACGTTTCATGTCGCCAGTATCCACACCGTCAATGGTGATATGGCCTTGATCGATGTTATAGAACTTCATAAGCAAGTTAACAATAGTCGTCTTACCAGCACCTGTTGGACCAACAATCGCAATCTTTTGACCTGGCTTAGCAAGAGCTGAAAAATCATGAATAATAGTCTTTTCAGGAGTATAACCAAAGGAAACATGATCAAAAACAACTTGACCTTTAGTATCTGTCAATTCAGCTGTCTTACCTGATTCGTCATCCATATCTTTTTCTTCCAAAAATTCAAAGATACGACCAATAGCTGCAGTGGCTGACTGGAGCTGTGTAATCCCTTGTGCAATTTGAGAAAGAGGTTGTGAGAAAATACGAACATAAGTCATGAAGGCTACCACATCACCAATAGTCAAGCTACCATCAATAACCTTAATAGCTCCCACAAGACAGACCATGACGTAACCAAAGTTCCCAATGAAAATCATAAGTGGCATCATAATACCTGAGATAAACTGAGATTGCCACATCGATTTATAGAGCTTATCATTAAGCCCCTTGAAAGCTTGACTACTTTCTTCAGATGCATTGTAACTCGTTACAACTGCTTGACCTGTGTAGATTTCTTCAATATATCCATTAATGTTAGCCAAATTTTCTTGTTGACGTTTGAAAAGGGGTTGTGAGAAACCCATGATGAAGGCTACTAGAACAAATCCTATCAAGACAGAACCAATCGCAGTGAAAGCCATAGTGACATTTGAGTAAAACATCATAATAATGGCTGCTACCAAGAGAACACTTGAAGTAATTAGGGTACCCAGACCTTGACTAAGAGATTGTCCCAAAAGGTCAACATCATTAGTCACACGAGAGAGGGTGTCCCCTTGAGAATGACTGTCAAAATAATTAAGGGGAACACTGTTGATTTTCTTTTGGATAGCTGTACGGAAACGTTGTGAAAAGCGTTGTGTAACCGTCGCAACCGTAAAGCTTTGTAAGTAACCCACAATCGCTGAAATGGCATAGAGAACAGCCAAGGTCATAGCAATACTTGTCACCTTATCCAAATCAATACCTGGAATCGTCCCCATTTTGGTAGGTGTAATACCTTCAGTAATAGTATTGGTAATTTCTTTAAGCTTATCTGGTCCAATAACTGTAATGACTGCTGAAATAATTGCTCCAACAATCGCAAGGACAAAGGGAATTGGGAAACCTTTAATATAGGGTTTTAAGCGTTTATAGGACGATGTTTTTGGCTTATTTTCCATTTTCTAACTCCTCCTTAGACAATTGTGAATAAGCAATTTCTTGGTAAACCTCATTGTTAGCCAAGAGTTCCTTGTGGGTTCCTTGCCCGACTACTTTACCTTGATTAAGTACCAAGATTTGATGAGCATCCATAATAGTAGAGATACGTTGAGCAACAATCAACTTGGTCATATCTTGTGTTTTTTCAGACAATTCTTGACGCAGTTTACGATCGGTCTTATAGTCCAAAGCTGAGAAGGAATCGTCAAAAATCAAGATTTCAGGCTTACGGGCAAGTGCACGCGCAATAGCCAAACGTTGCTTCTGGCCACCTGAGAAGTTAGACCCCGCTTGAGCCACTTCTGCCTTAAGTTGGCCTTCTTTATTTTCAACAAAGTCTTTTCCTTGAGCCAATTCGAGAGCTTCCCAAATTTTAGCGTCATCTAGAGGACTATTATTGCTCGTTCCCATTGTCATATTTGACGTGATATTACCCGAGAAAAGCACAGCCTTTTGTGGAATATAACCGACTATATTGTGCAAGGTTTCGTGGTCATAATGTCGTACATCCACACCGTCAACCTTGATAGTTCCTTGCGTGGCATCATAAAATCGTGGGATAAGGTTGACAAGCGTTGATTTACCAGATCCAGTCGAACCAATAAAGGCAACCGTGTCACCCTTTTTAGCTTTGAAGCTAACATGCTCCAAAACAGGCTCTGAAGTTTCAGAATAACGGAAGGAAACATCATCAAATTCGACAGTGCCCACGTCTTTAGGTTTTTCAGAACTATTTTCAGGGTAAGAGACTGAAGATTGGGTATCTAGAACTTCATTGATACGGCCAGCTGCTACAACGGCACGTGGAAGAAGGAAGAAAACGACAATCATCATCATGAATCCCATAACAACCTGCATGGCATAAGACGAATAGACAACCATATCTGAGAAGAGATGGACCTTGTCTTCCATGGCACCAGCAATTTTCGTTGGATCTGTTGGAATCTTAACATCTTCAATCAGATGCGCACCAATCCAATAAATAGCTAGCGTCAAACCACTAGATACAGCAGTCATTACCGGTGTCAGTAAGGCAAAAGAACGACCGATGAAAAGATTGTTTTGGGTCAGATCAGTATTGGCCTTTTCAAATTTATCCTCTTGATAACTCTCAGCGTTATAGGCACGCACCACACGAATCCCACTAAGAGATTCACGCGTCACACTATTGAGTTTATCTGTCAGAGTTTGAATCAAACGTTGCTTAGGCATAACCATAATCAAGAGAAAGAGCATGAGAATGGCAATTACTGCCACAGCGACAAGCAAGGCAAGAAGCCAATTCCCATTTTTATCAGCAATCTTTGTAATCGCCCAAATGGCCATAATAGGTCCCTGTGTAATAACCTGTAATCCCATGGTCAGCACCATCTGTAATTGTGTAATATCGTTTGTCGTACGGGTCAAAAGACTAGGAATTGAGAATTTCTTGATCTCTGCGTCCGAAAAATCTAGAACCTGATGGAAGATATCATCACGAAGGCGGGTGGTAAAACTTGCCGCTGTTCTGGCAGCTAAGAAACCAACAACTACAGAGGCCATAAAGCCTGCAAACGACATTAAAAGCATTCGCATCCCTGGAGCATCTGTATTCCAGGCAAAAATATCCGACGCTTTAGTTCCCTTAGTTGATAAGAGTGTCGTAATATCAGACATATAGTCTGGAATTTTCAAGTTTAGATAGACGTTCAAGCAAACAAAAATCACCGCTAAGACAATCATGATTAACTCTTTTGTCGTCAAACGTTTAAAAATTTTAAACATAAGTTACTCCTTATTTTTTTCTAAATTCATACGAATTTGGTGAAAGACACGAAAGGCTGTTTCAGCATCTTCTTTGGAAATACCTTCTAACAGCTGTTCATGGATGGCCTCTCGAAAATGTTTGACATCTCGAGCTTTCTTTTTACCTAAGTCTGTCAGATGAACATACTTGTAGCGTTTATCCTTGTCCGATGTCACCAACTCAACAAAACCATTTTTTTCCATTCGTTTGACCAAATTACTAGCCACTGATTTAGAAATACATAGTCTTTTTTCAATGTCTTTGATAAAGATTTCTTTATCTTGATTGTCAGACAAATACTTGACAGCAAATCCTTGAGGGCCAGCTAAATGCTCAACCCCATGGACCTTTCCTAACTCTTGCACGCGAGATTCCATAGTATTGATGAATTCTCTGAATTCACTAAAAGTATCTTTTCCATGCATCGCAAGTCCCTCCTTGAATAATTCTCATGGAAACTATTTTAGTTCTTATGAGAACTAATGTCAAGAAAAAAGTTCCTATGAGAACTAAAAAAGAGTGAGAAAAAAATTGCTTTCCGCTCTCACTCCCATAACTATGATTATTAAGGCTTTGAACTCAAAAACCTAGCCCGCTTGGGCTAGGCTATCTAAATAATAATCCCCTCTAAATGATCCAATTCATGTTGAATAATTTGGGCTGGCATACCAGAAAAACTTAACTGTTTAGGCATCCATTGTTCATCTAAATAGGCAACCTCAATCGACTCATAACGTCTGGTCGGACGACTTCCCTCTAAAGACAAGCAAGACTCCTCTGTTTGATAAGGTGAGGACTTGCTGACTAAAACAGGATTAAACATGACCAGATTGACAAAACCGATATTGACGATAATAACACGCTTTTTAACGCCAATCATATTGGCAGCCATACCCACACAGGCTTCCTTATGAAACTCCAGTGTATCACGTAAATCTTTAGCCAAATAGAGGTCTTCTTTAGTCGCTTCTGTCGATTTTTGTCCAAGGAAAAAGACATCCTTTACGATAGTTTTTATCATCTATTTACTCCCTTTTCTTATCTAAACTATGAAATCATATACACTTCTTTTATCGGAAACAAAGGTTTTCAATTTCATATTAATCACCTTGACCTATTATATCAAAAGGGCTACCATCTAGTAAAACAGACAAAAAAAGAAACCCGCAAGCTTCTTTTTAGTCATCTTTCTTCACTCTATACAAATAACCAATAAACGCCAAAAGACTAATAGTTGATACACCCATTGCCAATTTGGCAACTGGGGTATAGCCATAGGTCAAAACGACATCATGCTTACCTGGTGGTAGGACTAGATTAGTTGGATTCTTTTCCTTAGCTAAGTAAGTAGTTACTCGCTTTCCATCAATCCTCGCTTCTTGTCCTTTATAGTAGAAAACTGGTAGCGACAAGACTTTAGCTTCTTTTGACTCGTTATCTACTGTAAGTGCTAGCTCCTTTGGAGAACGGCTGATGGTTGACTTAATTTCCTGATTATCCAAGAAAAGATGTTTGTCAAAGACAAAGCCAAAGGGCACTTCTTTATTGGTGTAATCGCCATTTATATTTTTATAAGTTCCCTTAGCTAGCATTTCTCTCGTGACTTTTGTATTGCTTGGCAATATATTCTTGGCTTTAGTCATCTTATCTTGGACAGTAACAATCTGAAACATATTCAGGCAAAGACCAAACAAGACAAGTATCGTCGTTGCCTTCATAGACATATTTTCCAAGATATTAGACAAGGCTAAGCTGAAGAAAAGCAAGGCAAAACTCCATAATCTCCAAGGAAATTGTAGATTGGACACTGGACTCTCCTGTAATAACTGCCAAGGAAAACTATTCAAAGTTAAAAAAGCCAAAACAAGAGAAATAAAAAGGTAAATTCTAGCCTCCTTATCCTTCACAAAACGCTTAGCAAAGATTAGGCTTAGCACTAGACCCAGGAGATAGAGAAGATTAACTGATGGAGTCCTTAAATCGCTTTTTAGAATAAGCTCCCAGTTGTCTACCAGACTTAAAGCAGTCTTGGATAGGAGTGGTTTAAAAGTCGTTCGTAGGCTTACATACTTAAATTGCTCTATCATAGGAACAAAGAAAGCTAGCGACATACTCAGAGTGACTAAGGTGGCCTTAAGAAATCCTAGGATACGTTCTTTTTTATCACCCCATGTCCAAAAACTAGTTACCACTGCTAAGAAAATCATAAGGGAAGCCAAAAGGACCGATAAAACATGGGAATAGACTAAGCCAAGCATCCCAAGGGTCAAGACCCACCATTTCTTATAATCTCCAAATGTTATCAATCGGACACCAACGAAAACTAGAGGTAGAAAAATCATCGCCAGCGTTTCGCCAACGGCTGCCCTATAATAAGAATTGTGCAAGAAATAACCCGAAAAGAGATAAAAGGTAGCAAATATCATCACCTGTTTATCAGAATATTTCAATAAACGTAATCCGTAAAAACTAAGTAAACAGGTTACAAAGCGAACAAGAAATTGAAAACTCATCCAGGCTACAAAGACTGACTGAGTCAGCTTATAGATTATAAAAATAGGATAATAGGTCAACCAGGGATAAAAGGTATTGATTAACTGTCCAGTCCCTCCGTTAGTTGTAAAATTGATAGGACTCTTCCAGACAGTATCCAAGGATAACAGTCGGTTAATGTGAAAGACAATATCATCACCATAAAGCTTGTCCCTAAAAAAGAACATAGGCAGTATTGACACTATGCTGATCAAGAAACTTATTAGAAGGACTGTCTGATTAGTATACTTCTTTTCTTTTGCCCCACAGGGATCCTTTCCAAGACTCACGATTATTCCTCTCATATTCTAATTCATAAAAATCTACTCTAGAAAAAGATTTCTTACTAGCTCATTATACCAAAAAAGGACAAATCTCCTCTTCCTCCTAAGTCTGTCTAAACAAAAAAAGAAACCCGCAGGCTTCTTTTCTTATTTTATCGAGAGGCTATTGGTAATAGTCTATTAATTAAACGATACCTTGTGCTGACATAGCATCTGCAACTTTAAGGAATCCAGCGATGTTGGCACCCACAACAAGGTTACCTTCATGACCAAATTCTTTAGCAGCTGCTGCAGCATTTTCATAGATACCTTTCATGATATCGTAGAGTTTAGCATCAACTTCTTCGAATGTCCATTGTGTACGTCCGCTGTTTTGTGCCATTTCAAGAGCTGATACAGCAACACCACCGGCGTTAGCAGCTTTGGCAGGACCAAATGATACACCAGCTTTAAGGAAGACATCAATAGCTCCCAAAGTTGAAGGCAT
>OKWQ01000287.1_pt1 | contig 21092 bp, 14 predicted proteins | sample 1607071 | NCBI WGS metagenome assembly OKWQ01 (sample SAMN07501039, study PRJEB24779) | human gut metagenome
GCAGTAGAAAGCGATCCAAATGTATCACATTTGAATCAAAATAAAGAAATTGTTATTCGTTTATATGATCAAGGAATTTTTAATCTCAAAGATTCTGTCATAAAGATTGCCGATCGATTAGGTATTTCAAAAAATACCATCTATTTACATATCCGCAATCATAAAAAAGAAGAAGCTTAAAAACATCAAAGCCACCAACGCTAACTAGCGTTGGTGGCTTTGATCACTTCTCTTCTATTTTAATTTGGTAAATCAAACAAGTAAGGTGCCCCTATTTCTCCATTTAACGTAACATCTAAGCGATTTTTTGTGCCGGGAACTAAATTACTGGCTGTGAAATTCCCTTGGGCATCCGCAGTAAAACTTGCTAAAATCACCCGCGCATCATCTGCACGTGACACTAAAATAGTTGCATTCGGTGCTGTTTTACCAGAAATTGTCCCTTGTTTCGGATCAATCGTAATATTGCTAAAAGAAAGCGCTGCTTCTTGTCCTGAACTTGGAATATCAATTTGGACAGGTGCACTATTCCGTTGATCAACGGTTGCGATTAATTGAGTAGTCGCTCCCGCTCTGGGACTAATTACTGTAAAATTGCCATTGGCATCCGCATAAAAAACACCTGCTTGTGCAGAAGCATCACCGACTACCGTTGCTGTAATGGTTGCATTAGGTAATGTAGTACCATTAATTTCATTTCTTTCAGGATTGAAAACAACATTGGTAATTGTAATGTTTGTATCAGGTGCTTGGTTTTGAGGGACTTCATTCGTTTCATCAGTTCCTGCAGAAGGCTGCGTGGCATTTTCTGACGGATTTTCCCCTGTCACATTAGAATTTTGACCCGTGACAGACGAATGACTACTTTTCATTTCTTGTTGGCTAGAGGATTTCTGCGTGGCTTTCTTTGTTTCTTGCTTTGGCTTAGAATCATTTGTGCTTGCTGTTTTTTTGTTTCCACATCCTGCTAGACTTAAAGACAATACACTGAACGTTAACATACTGAACAAAGCAATTTTTTTCATTTTTCATTACCTCCAGAAATCTTTTTGTAACATTAATGTAACATTGTTTTAAAAATCTAGCAATAATTTTTCAACCGTTTTCCTTTTTGTTTAAAAAGAAAAAACCTGCACAAAGGCATTTAGCCTTTGTGTAGGTTTTTATCTGCTAAATGGATTTAATGTTTGCGATAGCTTAAATAGTAAAAGCCAGAAACAAAAATGGCACCACCAATGATATTACCTAAATAAACAAAAATAAAATTACGGAAAAAGTCTCCCCACTGAACGCCGCCTTCAAAAATTGCGGCTGGAATGATGAATGCATTCGCCACACTATGCTGAAAGCCAATTGCAACAAAAATCATTACTGGAAACCAGATGCCTAATAGTTTTCCCGCTGCATCTTTCGCACCATAACAAAGCCATAAGGCCAGACCTACGAACCAGTTACAGCCAATACCTGAAATAATTGCTTGAAGCCAAGTTGCTGCAACTTTATGTTCTGCAAGAGAAAGAACCTGATTTAAATAGGCGCCGCTACTGGTTAAACCTAAATAATGGCCAAAAAAATAGGCAACAAATAGGGCGCCAACCATATTTGCCAATGTAATTGTGACCCAGTTCACGAGTAATTCTCTGAAAGAGACCTTTTTAGCAAACCAAGCCGTACTCACCGCCATCATATTTCCTGTGATTAACTCACCGCCAGCCATTAAAATAACAATTAGACCAATCGGGAAAACCGCAGCTCCCACTAAAGCTTGAACACTGGCTAAATCTGCTGGAATAGAGGCGGAAACACGCACATAAGCCAAATAGCCGAGGGAAATCATGGCACCGCCGATAAATCCTAAAATGAGTTTTGCTACCAAAGGCTTTTGAATTTTTTTCTGACCGTTTTCAATACTAATACTTAAAATTTCATCTGGTGTATACAAACATTTCACTTCCTTTGTTTTTTGTCCTCCTTTACTTTACCCTTATATCACAGAAATTCAAGTACTTTTGTGTATTTTTTCACTAAAAACTGTAGTTCTTTTAATTTTATATGAAAACATCCTGAAACAAGTCCTATTTCTTGTTTCAGGATGCTTACTTATCCGTTTTTAAAGAGTTATCTTTTCACTTTAAAACAATAGGTTGCTATGGCTAACGATAAAAAGCTCAGGCCTAGGAAGCTCACAACTGTTGAAGATTGTTCCCCTGTTTTGGGGAATTTTTTCTTGGCAATTTTGGTCGTATTATCCGCTTTTTTGACTGTTCCTGACGATTCTTGATTTGTCTGTATCTGTTTAGTTGCTTGGTTTTCTGCTACTGATTCCTTTGTTTGACTAGCCTTGGCAGAGGGCTTTGAATTACTTTGAGCGTCATTAGGATCTTGATTAGACTCTACCGCGTAAATGACAGAATTCTGGCCTTTGTTTTGGCTGCTTTCGTTTACAGGGCTTGGGGTGCTACTCTCACTTGTACTGTTGGTTGCGCTGGTCGTACTTGAAGCACTACTTTCGCTGGTACTACTGGTTTTACTGGTTGTACTTGGTGTGTTGCTTTCATTTGTATTGCTTGTTTCACTTGTCGTACTTGAGGTACTACTTTCGCTGGTACTACTGGTTTCGCTGGTTGTGCTTGGCGTGCTGCTTTCGCTGGTATTACTGGTTTCACTGGTTGTGCTTGGCGTGCTGCTTTCGCTGGTACTACTGCTTTCACTTGTCGTGCTTGAGGTGCTGCTTTCGCTTGTACTACTGCTCTCACTTGTCATGCTTGGCGTGCTGCTTTCGCTGGTATTACTGGTTTCACTGGTTGTGCTTGAGGTGCTGCTTTCGCTCGTGTTACTAGTTGTCTCTGTTGATTTTTCAACTAACAGAAGTAACGCCGTTTTTATGGTTTGTGTTAATTGGTTAATACGCTTTTGTGCATCTGCAGGCGTTTTAAAGCCACCAAGTGTTGGCTCTAATAATTCTTCATCTGACCAAGCAAGCAGTTGTTGTAACTGCTTAGAGCTTCCTTCGCCAGTTGTTGTATCTATTAAGGCTTCTTGCATGGCTTGCCAAGAGTCTTTGGTATATACAGATTCGTCTAATTTATGAACGCTTGCAAGTTCATTTTCTGCTTCTGTACGCTTTAGCGTGATATCGGCTTTTTTGACTAATACTTTCATTGCAGATTGCAAATTACTTGTTAACTGATCCACTTGTTCTTGAGTTTTGTCCCCACTCACCTGACCTTCTGCTAACAATTGTGTCGCCTGCTGATAATAGGAAGGAACAATCGTTTTAGGCCCAATGGCAGTGAATAGCTGCCAAGAGTAAACTGTATATTGGTTTGCTTCACCAATCGAAGCATAAACGGTTTGTAGCTGGGACAAATCAAGCTTTTTTGCAGGGGCCTCTACCGTCACCGGTACGTTCACTGTTACCAATGACCCTGTTTCATAAGTTAATTGAACAGTCACTTTTTGTTGGCCGATTTCATTTAAAACCTCTGGATTGACGATTTTAGCAGTTGGGACTGCTTCATCCGCGTCATTTGTATTAGCAACCAGTTGCTGCGGATCGATTGATTGTCCTTGCACAATCGTTGTAGCCACAGGGGTTGCTAAAGTATTTCTAACCGGAATTGGCGTATTTTTATATTGCTCATAAAGCGTTGGTGAAATTAATGATTCCCATGTTGCTGGCATTAAGCGATAGTCCGCCTCTGTCCAATTTTCTACCAATAATTGGCCGTTTTTAAGGCCATCATCTCGAGTATTGTCTTTCACAAAACTCGTTTCTGGTCGGAAACCACCGCCACTAGCGATTAACAATTCCCGACGTCGATTTTGCGGAATATTATGGTAGTTAACAAACTGATTGTTGATAAATACGCCATTGAACACATTGTTATTTCCTGTATGTCGATTGTATTCCATTCCAATTGCATATTGATTGTTCCAATACTTCCAATCAAAAATGTTATTAGCCACTAACCAGTTAGAGAGTTCTGAGATAGCACCCTCTGCTTGCGTTTCTGCCAAACCAATCTCTGGTGTTCCATACATAATGAGGCCTGTATTTCGCAAATAATTATTCATAATCGTAATATTACGGCCTGATTTAAATTTAAATCCGCCAGCTGGACCATTTTGTAGTCCACGTAAATGATTCCCCACCACCGTGATGTTTTGAGCACCACGGAAATAAATTGCATGATCTCCCACCAGACCATTCAAGTCTTCATTATCATAAGGTGAATAGAAAAAATTATGTTGAACAGTTACATCCTTCAGCATATTAAAAGAATTAACCCCGGTGGATAGATAATTTTGTTCATTAGGTACTGAAATAGCACCAGCTTCAATGGCTGTTTGCAAACGTGTAATAGTCGCTGCTAAATCTGAACGACTGGTACTTTTAATTGCATCTAATTCTGTCACTTTTAACCCAAATAGATTGTCCACGATGTCTACATCTGACATATACTGGAAGCGACTTGGTGTTGAATAACCACCAATGTAAATCGCTCGGTTAAAATCAATCTTGGGTTGCATGTGTGCTGTGTCTCGCATGAAAATATTGCCTGAAATCTTAACGCCAATGTCTGCATTTAAATTGACCACAAATCCTTTTAATGGATTATAGAAGATATTGTTTGCTAGCGTTAATTGATTCGTCAATTTCAAGGTCACATTGATGCCATCAAAAGCAATATTTTGAAGTCGTACATTGGTTTTCGTCCCGTACGTTGTGTCTGTTAGCTGAATCGGTGCACCTGTAGCATTATGTAAAATAGTGGCTCCTGTTGTATCGCCAATTAATTGATAATTTGAAGAAATCGCAATATCTTTTGACAGAGCATAACTTCCCTGTGGTAAAAATAATGCCCGTCCTTCCTTTGCTGTCTGACTCAGTAATGTCTGTAACTTATCTGTTTGATCCTCTGTGCTATTAGGTACCATCGCTTGCGCACCAAAAATTGTTGCATCTGTTGCATCAACTGGTTCAGCCGCTTCAGTCACCATTGGTAGACCAACCACCGTCAATAAACCAAATAGAAGAATAAGTATTGTTTTCTTCATGTGTTTTCCTCTTTTCATTCCGTTACTTCCAACGGCTTATTTTGTAAAAGTTGATACAGCGTAATAACACGACTGTCTTCGTATGCATAAATTTTTTTGAATTTTGGATTCATATGTAAGATACTTGTTACCTTTAACAAGTTTTGATTTGTGACTTCTAATTCTAAGGCCTCAACCAATTCCTTTAATCGAACACCGGCACTATTTTCTTCACAACTTAAGATTTCTTCAATTTGTTCCATCCGTTTTTTCATTCTATCCCGCCTTCCTTCCCTTGCTCTTTCTATTATATAGAAAAATTCTTGTGAGAACCCTCAATATTTTTTAACCGCCTGTTAAAAAAAGTAGTAGTTCCTTTACTATCAATAGCTAATCATCTATTATTTACGATAAAAAAAGTACCTTTTTGACATAATTTTCAGAAGAATTGACGCAGTATTTATTAAAAAACAACGAGAAAACGTCAATAAGTAGGTGTTGATTACCTACTTATTGACGTTTTCTTCTTGTCTTTTTTTACTTTTTAGAAAAATTTTTTTACAATTTATCGGACATATACCTCAAAAAAGCCCATTTTTTTGATTTTTTATTAAAGTGACGTGGTTCTTTTCTCGTTAATTTTTACTATTTTTTGGTTCAAACGATTATATTGTTCAAACGTTAACTCACTTGAAAGTAAAAAGATCTCTGGATGGCCCGTTTCTACATCTGTCAAAGAAGTCACTAATAGTAAATCAATATTTTGCCATTCTTCTTTGCTTGCTTCACTGTATCGTAAGACTTCCAATGCATAAAACCGACGAAAATTATTTTCAATCGAAAGTTTCACCCGTTCTTCTTCCAGTACTGGCAAGCCTGATTTTAACCCTAAAACAATTTTTTGTTCGCGATGAATTAAATCATTAGAAAGCGCCAAAACACTAGAATAACGCAAAGCCAAAAATTCTTTATTTGTAAATAATTCATTGCCTGTTTGTTCGTAAAGTTGATTTAAGCCTTGGCTTAATTCTTCTAAAAGAACTGGATATTTTTCTTTGACTTTATTCCAAAAGACATTATACATTTTCACATTTTGGACATAGTAAAGTTCGGCAAATAAATGTGTAGCAAACAAATAATAAAAAATTTGCGGACGAATTTTCTCCAATTGCGGCGTCATGTGTATTTCTTCTAATAAGAAATGTTGGACTAAATGAGTCAACATGTAAACAGGCGCTTCAGTCTCATCAAAATGCGCTAAAATTGCTTGTGCAGTGGCTTCATCTTGATAAAATTGGTCATTGGCTAACAAGAAAAAGTACACAAAAGTTAAATCGTTTTTGTTAAGGAAAAGGGTTGTAGCTGTCATCTCTTCTATAAAGGCTTGGTAATGTTTATTACCTTCTAAATAAGTTTCTTGCTCGGCTGAAGGTCGATATTCGGCGCCTTGCGCACTCCGGACTTTTGAGATAGCGACCATATATTTAACTCGGCGTGTCACCGTTTCCGCAACTTCTACGTTGAAAAAAGCCATCATTTTTTGGACAGTTTGTGCGACTTCCGTTTCTTGTATATAGTCAAAAGGCCAAGTATCACGGATTAAGTCCATAAAAATAGTGTAAGCAAAATGGCGCAAATACGCTTCATTACCTTCAATTTTCCAGGTACTTTTATTAATCACTAACCCCAATGGCGCTAAAATTTCTGTAAACCCTTTGAGCAAGCGCCGAATCGTGGCATCACTGGTATGATATTTTGCTGTCGCTGGCACAATCCCATTAAATCGACCCCAGAATAAATCTTCCATTACTTGATAAGTTAAACTATCCCGAAAAATTGCTGTATAAAGTTTCTGGAACGCTTGGCTAGACGCCAAGTTCAAGCGATAGCCATGCCCCTTTTCAAAAGCCAAAGAAGCATCATTATCCACAGCATAATACGTAATGTCATCTTTTAGAAGCTCTACGTATTTTTTGACTGATTTTTTGTTTAATTGTAATTCTTCTGCTAACTCATTGATGTCAATCCAGCCTTCATTAATTGGCAAGTTTCTTAAAATAATAATTTTAGAAACGACATCTGTATCGAATATATCAACATATTCATCCCATTTCACTGTTCACTCAACTGCCTCTCTTCTGTTCTATTGTACACAAAATGAGAAATCTATTCCACGAAAAAATAACAGTTGTTTCTTTTATTCTTTCGTAGATGTGGACGTTTCAGGAACAAACACGTTGAGTCCCCCAGCTTCCACCGTTACTTTAATCGGTAAATCATCGGTAGGGTCGCCATCTGTTCTTGTTTGGACTTTCTTGTCTTTTTCGCCACTAATTTTAAATTGACTCCCAGAGAAATACACGACACCAGGAATTTCATTTAATTGTCCTCTGATAATTTTAGGTAAATAATAGACAAACTTGTAAAAAACTAACTTAGGTAAAATGATAATGTGGACTTCGCCGTCATCTGGCGTGGCATTGGCATCGAAATTGGTAAAGCCGCCAGCAGAATTCGTCATGGTCATCGTTAATAATTGGTCTTTGCCATGCCAACGTCTTTCATCGCCATCAATTTTTAGTTTGTATTTTTTCTTTTTCATTAATAAGCGGAAAAATTGCTTTGTAAAGGCTAAAGGACCATATTTTTGTTTCTCCTGTTGGGTCACATTTGCTGCTGTGTCCGCTAATAGTCCAATTGTTAAGGTCGAAATCATCACATCTTGATTTACCATCCCAAAGTCAACTGGCGTGGTCTGTCCTGCCAAAATGGTCTCAAAGGCGTCTTCTTCTTTCAAAGGAATACTTAACACACGTGCAAAATTATTGACTGTTCCACCTGGAATAATCCCTATTTGATAGTCACGAATGGTGTCTTTAAAATTTTGAACGGCATGATGAATGGTCCCGTCACCACCAATAACGACCAAGACACCCACTTGATTTTCTTTGGCATTTTTCCGCATTTCTTCAGGATCAATGTCTGGATTGGAAGGTTGCAAAATAACCGCTTCCCCTCTCGCTTCTGCAGCTTTTTTAAAGCGTTCTGCAATCTCTTTACTTTCACTACTTCCTGAAGTTTCGTTGTATAAAACCATCATCTTTTTCATCATTCTATCCTCATATCTCTAACTAAATTTCTTGCACATGTAAAGTGTACAATATTTTAGCCAAAATACCTAAAGATAGCATCGAAAAACAAAGGCTGAGGCACAAGCGGTTATCTCCAAGAACCCAGTAAGTTCTGTTCAAAGACTAAACTGCGATGAAGGCTTACCTGAGAATGTCAATAAGAAGGAGCTGCTTTTGTTCAGTTGATTAGCTTAAGATGAAAAAACAGGCCATCCGTCCTTTCGACGGATGGCCTGTTTTTTTATAGCTTTTGCTTATTTCTTGCTCTTTTTATAGAAGAGCCAACTTGCCAAACCGACCAACATGAGGCCGATAAAGACAAAGAAGTAATTGACTTGTGTGTTGGTTTTCGGTAAACCAAGCCAACCTGTATCTCTAGCTGCTTGTTTCGTTGTTGGCTGATTTGGTTTTGTTTTTTTGGATACAGTTTGTTTCTCGTTAACAAACGTGCCCGCATCCACGAGTTCAGGTTTGTCTTTCGCTGTTGCCGCAATAGTGAATGTGACAGCTTGCTTAGACAGTTGGTAACCATCCGGTGCTTTTGTTTCCACAAAGGTATATTTTCCTGGTTGTAAGTGGTTCACTTGAACTAACCCTTGGTTGTCAGAACGTAATGAACGAGCGACAGTTTGCCCTGTCTCTGCATCTGTCACTTTAAATTCAGCACCTGCTAAGGCATTCTTTTGCTGATCAATTTTCACCAGCTTGGCAGCACCTTGGTAATTAATAAAAGGTGCTTTAAGTACCACAGTGGCTGGTTTGCCTTGGTTGTCTTTCGCAATCGTAAAGCTTGCGCTTGGCGTTTCATTAAGAAGATAGCCAGTTGGCGCTTGTGTCTCCACAAAACGATACGTTCCCGGTGCTAAGTTTTTCGCAATGACTTTGCCTTGCTTGTCAGACATCAGATTGGCTTGTCCAGCTACGGTTTGCCCTGTTTCATCAATGACCTTAAACACCGCACCTGCCAATGCTTCACCTGTTTCGTTTTCTTTGGTTAATTGAGCAGTTCCTTGATAATTGATAAGATCGCCTAAAGCAATTGGCTGCTCTTTTCCTAATTGGGCGGTTACATCAAATGGATGTGGCGTTGTGTCTAACAGATAGCCTGTTGGTGCTTTCGTTTCCACTAAAACGTAATGCCCTTCATTCAGACCTTTAGCGTAAATTTCGCCAGTCTTGTCCGTTGTTATTTCAGAAACTTTCTCTCCTGCACGATTCAAGAATGTTATTGGTGAACCTTGTGGCTGATTCTGATTATCGACGTTGTAAATTGCAAAAACTGCACCCGCTAAGGTTTGACCTTGCTCATTGACTTTACGTCCCGTTACTTCCGCTTGATAATTTACAAACTCTAACTCATCTAGTGGTTGTTTATCATTTGAATTCTTCTTCACTACAAAATAAATGGGTTGTTTATTGACGATATAGCCATCCGTTGCATCCATTTCGTCTAATTCATAACTACCAGCGCCTAAATCGTCCATAGCCAATGAACCATCTTTTTCAGCAGTTACTTCTCTTTCAAAGATTTTTTCCCCGTTTTCGATTCGATACAATTTAAAAATCGTTCCTGGAAGTGGATTCGCATTGGCATCAATTTTCTTAAAGACGGCGCGTCCTTTGAAATTGGCGAAGGCCCCTAATTGGAAGATCTCCGGGTCGCCTTTGAAATCACCACGAATTTCTACTTTTACTAATTCAGGATAAATAATATAATCTGCGCCATCTAGTAATTTTGGTGCTTTGATTTCTTTGTAATAATAGGTACCTGGCGCCAAGTCTCTAAAGATAATTTTGCCATCTTTGCCACTCGTTGCTGTAATCCCTAATGATTGTTTATTGTGATCATATAGTTCAAAAACAGCACCTGCTAATGGTTGGTCTGCGCTATTCGTTTTCACGATTTGGAAAGCCCCTTTGTAATTCACAAAGTTGTCACTAGCAACAACGACCGCTGGTTTACCAGCATTTTTCTCAGCAATTTCAAATGGGACTGGCGCGGTATTTAATAAATAGCCTGTTGGCGCTTTGGTTTCTACAAAGCGATATTTACCTGGGGCTAAGTGCTCTGCAATAATTTTCCCTTGACTATTTGTCGTCAAGCCTGTTTGAATCGTTTGTCCCTTCGCATCAAGCACTTTAAATGTCGCACCACTTAATAAGTGTCCATTCACATCTTTTTTGATTAATTTAGCTGCGCCTTGATAGTTAACAAAGTTAGCCGTTGCTATAACTGTTGCTGGTTTGCCCCGATCGCTTGCTGCAATCGTGAAAGCACTTGATTCAGTGTTTAAAAGGTACCCTGCTGGCGCTTTGGTTTCCACAAATTGATATTTGCCTGGGGCTAAATCCGTCACTGTGACTTTTCCGTTTGCATCCGAAACTAAGTGTTCTCGAACCGCTTGTCCTGTGGTATCAAGGACTGAAAATTCAGCACCTGCTAATGGATTGCCTGCTTGGTCTTTTTTAATTAGTTCAGCAGAACCTTGGTAATTAAGCATTTTAACATGAACATCACGAATTTGTCCGCTCGTGTTTTGTGTCACAATGAACCGTTTGGGTGTCGTGTCTAAAAGATAGCCTGTCGGTGCTTCGATTTCTGTGAACTGATAAAGCCCTGGTTTTAAACTATCCACCTCTAACTGGCCATTTGCGTTGGTTCGATCCGGCGCAAGGGGAAGTTCTTCCCAATGAGTAAACGGCGTGGTTACGGCATGCTCTAATTTAAAGCGAGCATTGACTAATTTTTTGCCCTTCTCATCTGTTTTTTCTAAAATTACTTTATTGACATCGTTTTTAATAATAGTTGGTTGTGCTCCTTCGGCTGAAGTTTCTTCATCAATAGTAATGACTCGGCCTTTAGCTAATTCGTCCGAAACTGTATAGCCTTCTGGTGCTTTTGTCTCCACCAAAATGTATTGCCCTTGCGGCAACCCACCAAATGTGATAACCCCAGTGGCGTCTACTGTACCTTCACGTAGGACTTGTGTTTTGGCTTGGTCCCAAATTTGGAAATGGGCGCCTGCTAAAATAGTCGTCTCATCCATGGCTGTTTTCTTCAGCTGAATTTTGCCTTTAGTCCCTGTGGCATGCCCGCCACTGTGATCAATGTCAACGACCACATCGCCATTGTCATCCCCATGAACGACTTCTGAACCATTTCCAGTAATTGACACTTGGTTGGATACCGTGTCTGTACTCCCCGCCGCTGAAGAAGTCACTAAACTACGATATTCCATATAATAAGGTGCTTCAATATGGGCCATTTTAACGACAATTTTTTGTTGTCCTGTTTCATTATCGGTGGTAACTTCCAGTGTGTAATCTTTTCCTTCTTCTAAAATAACAGATTTATCTGGCGTAATCGTTCCGTCTTCTGTTACGTTGGTACCGTAAATCACCAATGACTCGGGATCTAACACTTGGTTTGGTGAGAGTGTATCAGTAATAACCACATCGTCTAAAACCGATTGGGCGCCATTGATCATTACATGCCAGTACACATGATCTGGATCATCTTTGTGGTATTCGCCACCTTTTTTCACTGATTCGCCACCATGTTGAATGGAAACTTTTCCTGTCACATCACGTGAAGAACCTTGGTTTGTATAAGATGCGGTATTGTCATAACTAGCCGAACCTTCGATAACTTTTTCATCAACAGACGTCTTAAATTCAATCACATACGTACGACTATCATTAGGAAAATCAACACGCCAAGTATTTTGGTTTTTCTCGCTTGGTTCTTCCATTGTGATATCCGTCAACGGTTGCGTTGGTTTCACTTTTTCAACCGAACCATCTGGCTTTGTATTGCCTTCATAGACTTTCAAGCTCCCAGCCAAATAGGTTTGATTGGTTAAAATTGGATCCGTCAAAAAGGCGTCGACTAAACGATTATTACTTAAATTAACCGCAATCGTCCAAGTGATTTCTTTGGTGACGGCATTGTAAACACCGCTTTTTTGCGCATTTAAATCAAAAGCAGGTAAAGGTTTAAACGGTTTACTATCTTCTGAATGATGATTGTTTCCTGCTTCATCCGTCCAATCAATGGCAGCGGTATTTCGATAATGATCCAACGCAGGATTGTTAGCGTCTAACTCGGTAACATCGAAAAAGGTAGTATAAGTTATGTGGAAGGCATCACTTGTTTTGGCATACGCCCCTATAAAACTTACCTTAAAGCCTGTTTCACCATCTGCATTACGAGTTATTTCTACCATGAAATCCTTGCCTAACGTCAACTGAGCACCAGTGGTTGTATCTTTGACAACCAACGAATTGGGTACCATAGTTAAGCCAGGAACTGGTTCGTACGTATCCGTAATCACGGCATTTTCCATCAAATAATTATTTTGATTCACAGCTAACGTCCAACCAATCGTTGAATTTTGATAATCCACTGCACCAGTGTTTTTAATAATATTTTGTTGACTGGCTGTACCATCACCTTCTGAATGCTGACCAGTACCAACATCCACACGATTATTCACGGCAACATCGCCTTCGACAATTCCATCAACTTTGGTTTTATAATCAATCTTGACTGCGCCAGTCACATCATGTAAAAAGTCAATTGCAAAGGAACCGTCTCCGTTGATTACCACTTTGTAATCTTTTCCTTCCACAAGTTCTGCTCCAACGACTTCATTTCCTTTGTCATCAAATGTCACTGAATATAAATGTAAAGAATCTGGTTCAAACGTTAAATTATCCCCCATTGTGTCTGTAATGACTGCTTGGTCTTTTGGAATGGTTTGTTCACCATAGTTGTAGTTAATTTCCCAAGTGAATTCTTGATTGGCTTCGTCGTAATCTATATTGCGCTTGTCTAACATTTTGCCATATGTGGCGGTAACAGTTGCTTCAGCATCTAACCCATTTGGATTATTATCACTTGTTAACGTCGCGTGATTTTTAAAAGGCACATCGCCGCCGCCATCTGGAATAACCGCCTCGTCAATCGTCGTTTGGTACTCAAGACGATACGCTTTGTTGGTGTCACCTTTAATCGTCACATTGCCATTTTTATCAACGGTATATTCATCTGGACTAAGTTCGCGACCCACTTCTTTAATTGTTCCATCAAGATTCATCACTAACTCATAGACTTTCACGGACTTAAAGGTATTCCCTGTTGGCCATGTTTCCGTCACAGTTGGATTTGTTTGATCTTTCATCGCTTGATTGATATCTACCGTCCAAGTAATCGCACTAGGATTGGGCGTTCGATCAAAATGGCCTTGTTTATCAATTTGTTGTTCGGTATCTGGAACAATTGGAATCACTACAGGCGGCAAATCTTCTTGTGTAGGAATATCAATCACCCAATCTCCTGGGCCCCGCCCATCTGAATCATTCAAATGAGTATCTAAAGAAAAGTCCCCGTGAATGTCACTTTCAGACGTGATTCGCTCATTAAAGGTAAAACGAACCGTACCATCTTCACTAATTGTGTAGGTTCCATAGACATTGCCTTCTGCATCAACTAAATCACCTGAACCTGGTTTATTAGGTTTCAAATTGCCAGGTAATTGAAACTCGAAGTAATCGCCTGCTTTCATTTGTTCCCGCACATCTTCTGGAATCGACCAGTTAAAGTTCCAATGAATGGTCACATCTTCTTTATACGGCGGTGTTGCTGGTGTTCCATCAGGATTTAAATAAATCGGATCTTCAAAATTATCGATAATCGTTGTTTCATCACCTGTAAAATAATCACTGATATCTGTTGGTCCTGCTACGCGCGGTTTGACAGTCGTCGATTCAGTTGTTTTACTTTCTATCGCTTTTGTCGTGCTGGCGACAGTTTCTTCGGACGAACGAGGAACAGAGGAGTTTGCAGATGCTTCTTCTGTTGAACCTTCATTCGCTGATGCGGCTGGCGAACTCGTGATTGCCGTTGATTCTGTCGGATCAGTACCAGTCTTTAACGTCAACGCTCGTTGCTGTTGTCCATAAGAAAACGTCACATCTTCTGTAGCTGTAGGGTTCAACGTTAAGACTAACGTATCTGCTAACGCTTGCTGATTCAATTCAATTTGAATCTGTTTCTTCTGGTCATCCACTTGAATCTTGCGCGTATTATTGGGCGCTGCCCAATGTGCAGCTTTGATTGACACATTGGCACTATAATGCACTACAACCTCTTGTGTTACTGGTTGTGCTTTTCCTTGAAGCGCTAAGGTCATTTCTTGTTGGCTGGTTTGCTTCACTTCTCCTAACGTTAACTGGCCATCGCTGTTAACATCTTCCGCCAAAGCCATGAGTGGTGTGCCATAATTTAGAACAAGTAACAAACACATCAACCCGTAGAGCCAACGGTTTACCATTGGACCATTCTTTCTCATTTCTTTCATCCTTCCTCTACTAACGACACATAGAAGAGAACGTTCACTTCGTACCAATTTTTTATTTTAAACCAAATAAGTGAGTGCTCTTCTGTTGTCTTTCTTCCTTGCTAAAACAGACAGCCAACACACCTTTTCTTTTTATCTCCTCAAAACGCACTCTTACTTCGAATGCGGATTCATTTTCTGCTTTTTCCTATAGACTCTTCTATAAGAATAAGAAGAGTATAACGAGATTTTTCAGCAAAAATTATCAACAACTTCTCCTCCAAATAGAAAAAGTTGATGAAATCCCAGAAACCCTTTTCATCTTTATGAAAACACGTCCTTATCCTTTCTTATTTTTACTATTCCTTCTTCCACTATACCGTTTTTTTTAATTTTTTTCATAAGAACTAACCAGACAAAAAAGCCTATTTTTATAAGCTATTTAAGCTAAAAAATCAATAGACTCAAATTATCATTTTTGTTATTTAAATGTTTTATATAAACTGGTTGTTTTTCTTAATAATTTTTTGCTCTATCATTTTTTGTCCATGTTTTCTTCCATTTGACACATTCAGTTCTTCTTGATTTTTAAGAATAGATACAGTAGCATAAGAACAACTAGTTCTTTCACTGGCAATTGTCAAATGTCGTTTAGAAAAGAATGCCCTATCTGTATTATCTGAAAAATCAAACAATCGTAACCAATTAGAAAGGTGGTTATTATGTATAACTTATTAACCAAACAGGAAATTCAGTTACTTTCCCTAATTGAATACTTGTATGACAGTAAAGAAAAAGTCCCCATGCAAGTACTCCGACGAAAATATGAATTTTCCCATTACAATATCAACAATTTATTGAATCAATTAACTTTGTTAATTTCTCGAGTCAATACACATGAAAATGTACATATTCGCATTATTAATAATCAACAGTCCATAGAATTAGTTGCCGATGAAAATATCCCGATTGAGTTAATGAAAGAAGCCGTAGTTCGCGGGTCATTAACCTATATGTTAGCCTTAGATTTACTTTTAAAACGCTACACTTCAGCCAAAGATTTTTGTGAAGAGCACTTTATTAACTTTTCTATTTTTAAACAAGTCAGTGACCGTTTAAATAATCATCTAGCTAGATTTAATTGTTATTTAAACTTAAAAAGACGAGAAAAAATTTGTGGTAACGAGAAAGATTTTCGCAGTTTCTTTTACTCCTTATTCTTCATTTCAGGAACTTCTCTAGTACCATTTCTATCTAAGACTAATCAAGCACAATTGCAGAACTTCATTGAAATCATCAAAAACCGTTACCCTTACTTTACATATACTGATTTACGCAAATTAAAATTAATTATGTCCATAGGTTTACTCCGTTATCAATCCGGTTTTACAATCACCAATTATCCAGAAGTTGCTGCTATTAATTTGGCCTTTCCTTATTCAGAATTCCAACTATTAGTGAATGATTGTTTTATTGATGAACAAAAAGAACCTGACACTTGGCAAGCTGAGATTCATTTTTATTATGATTTCTTCAGCACATTAACGATGTACTCTCTGGTCCAAATGGAAACCATCAACTTTGCCAACTTAGCGATCATGGGAATGGATAACAGTCCACACGCTACTTGGATTTTTGAAAAATGTACGCAATTACAGTTGGATTTAAGCGCAATAGAAGTGGTCTTTTTGTTGGTTAATTTATCCAATGCCAGTGAACGACTGATTCATTTCCCTGTGGAAGAGGAATTGAGCTATGAGGTTGCTAATGTCTCTTTGTATGAAAAACAATACCCAAATGTTTCACGAACAACCAACTATTTCTTAAAGCGTTTGCCTTTTGACAAACAACATCCACTAGATGCGTTATTTAAAGAAACCATTTTTTTAATTATTCGGAGTGTTTTATTAAATAAACAAATTCCTGTTAAAATTTTACTTCATTCATCTATTAATCAGATACAAGAAAATTGGTTAGCGAAGGAAATCAATAATTATTGCGATGTTCCTTTGAAATTTGTTAATCATATTCAAGAAGTGCCTGACTTAGTCATTACTGACAAAAATAATCCGCTTTTTCACGCCAGTAAAACTTTTTATTGGCATCCCGTTCCTTATTTAGATGAATACTATAACCTAAAACAAGTAGTTCGCAAAATTTATTTTGCCAAATTGCGTGGGGAAAACAGTTTGGAGGGAATCGGATGTTAACAGGGTTACTTGATGTACCTTATCGTAAAAGTTTTGCTCTTTTAGAAGAGTTACTCGAACGTCGTGAAGCAGAAGAACAAACATTGGCGATTTCTACTTTAGCGACTCAATTAAAAATGCAACAAAATACCATTCTACAATCTGTAGCTTTGCTCCAAACAGAAATTGAAAAAAACGGCTGGGAGAACTTATTTTCTTTATCAGCAAATGCCAAAGAAATCACATTTTGGTTTGCACCCTATTTCCAACTGTCGTTTTTGATGCCCTACTTTGTAAAAAAAAGTTTCGCGTATCAAGTACTGACCTATGCCTTTAACCATAATGCAATTGATAGCAAACATTTTGAAAAAGTCCTAGAGATTTCTTCATCAACCTTTACACGAAAAATTGGACAATTAAACCAATGGCTCCAAAAATATCAGATTGAAATCAATTTAAAACGTACCAATGTGTTGGTGGGCAAAGAAAAAGATATCCGGATTTTCTTTATGATGCTTTTTTGGAACAATTACTCTGAAGGGGATTGGCCGTTGCACACGATTACTAAAAAAGAAGTCCATAGTCTCTTTCGACGTTTAAAACACTCTGTTTCTTTCAATACAACACAAGATTTTACAAAAGACTTAATTTTTTCTGCTGTGATTTTAGCGCGTTGGAAAGAGGGCTTTTTTATCAAAGAAACTTTCGTGGAGGAAGAAGCGATTGTTAATCCCTTTGTTAATCTGAGTGAATTTGAATTGTTTTTTAAAGAAGAAGCCTTACACCAAGTTCCAACAAAATTTATACAAAAAGAAGGCCTTTTTGCCTTTTTCTTATTGACGATTAGTGTCAGCTACGCCACACAAGATGTCTTGGAAATTCCAGCAGCACGGATGCATATGGTCTAGCTATTAGGCTCACCCATTAAAGAGATCATTTATCAACTAACGTCTTTTTATCAAATTAAATTGACATTTCACGAGTATCTTTATCTATATACTTCTATCCAAAATTTAAGTGTCTTTTTTAAGACCTTTGTCACGATTGCCAATCCATTTGTGCAAGAAAGCTTTTTAAAAGAAGCACTTCAAAAAAATCCAAGTCTCTACAAAGATGTGAAGCGCCTTACAATTGAAATGCTTCCGACATTGATGGGCAATGAAAAATTGTTAGTTGACTGCTTGTTTATTCTTTTTTGTACATTGAAAACGAAATCTTTACCACCGATTCGTGTCTTAGTAAGGACCAATCAAAGTAATTTAATTTTAGATACCCTTTATGAAAAGCTAAGTAAAGCCGTGGATAAAAAATTAATTTTTGTCGCTTCACCAGAAAAGCCTTTCGATGTAATTATTACAGATATCTTTTCAGAAGTTAGTGTCAAATCAACGGTTCCCACTTATTATGTTGATTTTTCTGCTAGCATTGGTGAACTAGCGCAAAGCTTAGAAAATTTAAATACACAAATTGTCACCAAACAAAGTCCACGCCACTTTTAAAAGTTTTCACGTGAAACATTTTAAGTGATAAAAATTACAAAAAACGCCAAAAGGTAGCAGAAAAACTGCTGCCTTTTGGCGTTTTTTACGAAAATTTTCAATGTTCCACTCTAGTGATACCGAAACGTAGAACATTCATTTACTAACTACTCACTTTACATGACGTTGTTATTTTCTGTCACCAATTCTAGCTCTTGCAAGTAATGATCCAAAGTCGCGTGATGTTGATCGACATCGGCTAACTCTGTTTCAATTTTAGCTAAACGCGTGTTCATGCGTTGAATTTCCGTTAGTGTTTGTTGTAAAACGTTTAAAATCCGTTCATCGTTAGGCATTGAAATCACTCCTTGTCCATTTATAGTTCTGAGCCGTGTTCAATCTCTTCAATCGTTTCAAGAGACAAATCTTTGGCATCATTTTTAGCTTTGTGGAAGACCATATATAAAATGGTACAAACGATTGGGATACAGCCTGCTAAGAAGTACATTTGTTGGAATGACATAAAGTTACGTAATTCACCTAAAACGTACGGACCAACCCCTAATCCAAGGTCTAAACCGATGAAATAAGTCGATAAAGCAATCCCGATACGGTGAGGACTTGGGCTTTCTTGAAGACAAACCGCTTGGCCATTTGACATGAAAGTACCATAACCTAAGCCAATTAACCCACCTGAAACTAATAACATCCAACCAGACGTAGTCATACTTAATAAGAATAAGCCTAGTGTTAAGAAAATGTAGCTCGGATACATGACGTAGCGTTCACCCTTGACATCGAAAATCCGACCTGTCGATGGACGTGTTAAGGTAATCACGACCGCATAGACGATAAAGAAGAAGGTGCTGACGTCAACTAAATCGATTACTTTGACATAAGAAGATAAGAAAGATAAGACACTTGAATAAGCAAGACCCATTAAAAAGGCGATAAATGTAATAAATAAAACTTTCTTTTCAACAAAACTATCAAAATTCCATTTAGATAAAGCTTCACGATGTTCAGGTGTTAACTCAATATTTTTCACTGGGAAAATGAAGCAAGCAATGGTTGTTAACAAAATTAAAATAATTGAAAAGTTAATAATGACATGGAAGTTGGAAACATTTAACAATAACATCCCAATAAATGGCCCAATGCCGGCTGCTAAACTAGTACTCAAACCATAATAATTGATCCCTTCCCCTTTTTTGTTTTTAGGGATATAGGCGGTAACAATTGCGTTGGTCGCTGTCGAAACGGTTCCGTAACCAAACCCATTTAAAAAACGGACCAGATAAAGAATGCCCATACTTGGCATATACATATACGCAACAGTCGTTAAAAGATAAAACAAAGCCCCATAACGTAAGACTTGTTTGCGCCCAATCAGTTCAAGGAGTTTCCCCATGAAAAGTCGTGCAAGCAATGTCCCGATGATGTAAATTCCTGAGGCCAAACCCGCTTGACCTAAAGTAGCGTGTAAGCTATCTTGCGCAATCACCGCAATAATAACCATTAATAAATAATAAACAAGATAGACAATGAAATTAATCACTGTAATACTGATAAAGCCTTTATTCAAAAGCTTTGTTGGTGTTTGTTCTGTCATAATTCTTTGAATTCCTCTCTCTTTTGTTCTGTTTATTTTGTGTTGCTATTTTTCAATAAAAGACCGCTATCCCCTCACTTTGATGACTTATCAAAAAATTTTCTGAAATTCATTTGCAGTTATTACTATACGAGATATCCGTTACAAAAAAATGTAAATTTGTGAATGATAAACGTTATCTACAAATAACTTCAACAAATGTTGTTGATTTTTGTTGAAGAAAGAGTCCTCAACTATTCTCAAAATATCGAATGGTTGAGGACTCTTTCTTTTAATTAAAAATAAGTTCACATCTATTACAAACTGTCTATAGTTTGACTCTGTATGTCTAAGACATCGGTTACTTTTTTACCAAATTGTCCTTGGACCGACTTTTCTAAGCCAGTATTTGCATTTTCTATTGAGCGTTTGGCTTGTCCTAAAGCATTTTTTTCCCTTCGCTTGCTTTTCTGTACTTTTTTACTCTGTTGTTGTAACAGCGATAAACCGAGAGACTGCGCTGTTACTTTTTGCAGATTCTTTTGGTATTCTTTCCATAATTTCTCCAATAACTCCATGAACATCCTCCTTCGTTAACTTTCCCGCTGTGCATTTAATTTTCTATACTTTATTTCTAACTCTTCCCTCTGACGGTAAAGTTTTCTCTTAGCATGACTTACTTCTTCTGAAAAGTCATATTCTAATCGGCCAAGCGCTTGTCTCGCTTGTTGTAGTGGTTGCTGATTTTCGGCAATCATTCGAATAGCAGACTGAATGTTATAATAGGTTTCTTCAGCGAGTTGTTGGCTTTTTCTCTGATAAGAAGCTAAGAGCATTTCTTGCTCATCTAACTCCCGCAATTGTCTGCGGCATCTTTCTAGCTCATCGGCTGTCGTCATGTTAAGGCTCCTTTCAGTTGGTTCGCTAATTCTTGATCTCTCTGAACCAATTCATTTATTTTAGCGGTAATTTGTTGGGTTAATTGAACAAATGAAGTTCTAATACGATTGATTTTGCTGAATTTTTTCTGGAAATATTCCAGATCTTGGTCAACCATCGTTTGTTTCGTACATTGGACTTGATCCATCGCCTCTCTCATTTCTGCATACGAAAGTTCTGGTGTATGTCGTTGAATGAGTTGCAATCCGTTTTCCCAATCTTCTTGTAATTCTTGCATCACTTTTTTGTAAATATGTAGGCACTCTTCCATCGCTACATCAAATTGTGATGCGGCGACTTTAACAACCGCTAAGGCTTGACTATCTTCTAAATAAATCCGTTCATTACTAGATAATCCGCCACCGCTCGCCGTTAAAGAAACA
>OKWQ01000288.1_pt1 | contig 21085 bp, 18 predicted proteins | sample 1607071 | NCBI WGS metagenome assembly OKWQ01 (sample SAMN07501039, study PRJEB24779) | human gut metagenome
GCTAACAGCCTTGCTGCGGTCCTAAAGAATAAGGGATTTGATGCTATTGTAAAGGAAGAAGCAGGACAGTTCAAAGTTCAGTGTGGCTCATTCTCTAACAAGAAGAACGCCGATATGTTGGCGAGACAAATTAAGGGAGCCGGATTCGATGCCATCGTTAAAGGAGCGGAATCTTCTATCTGGGTAGGAAAATGCACAGGGAATGGTGTAAACGTCCGCAAAGGGCCGGGGACAAACTACGGTAACATTTCTGGACCATACCAGACGTTGAACAAGGGGAACCTGGTGGATGTAATTAATAAAGAATCCGGATGGTACCAGGTTCTTATTGCTAAGAAGTACAGCGGGTTTATCGCAGAACAGTATATTGCAAGAGTTTAAAATTTCAACAATCAAAGGCATGGCGCAGAGCTGTGCCTTAAACAAAAAAATAGCACTAAGGACAAGATATCCTCAGCGCTATTAATACTTTTTACTTTGGTAAATAAGTTAAGTAGACTTTTTTATGTATATTTTTATCTTTGCCATTTATTGCTTCAAAATATATTTTGTTAGCAATTATATCGGCTGCTCTAATGAGCGGCACGTTCTTAGAATTACAAAAATGAAGATCCACGCCTTTTAGATTCGAAAAAACAGGAGGAAAACTTCTATCATACTCCATGTTATATGTACCATTTTTGAATTCTTGTTCCAATCCTTCTCTTAATTCGTACCTCCCATTAGTAGCGGTTGTATGCTCATCCACAAATACATGAAGCTGATCAACTTTATCATGCGATATTATATTTTGCCGTATAAGATTTTCCAAGCAACGTTTTAAGCCAATTTTATACGCATAATCTAAATAACGTTGTTTATCCTTCTTTCCTTGGAAAATTCTATCTAATACACATTTCTGATTTATAACTACTCCAAATTTTATACACTGGTTTAAACTTCTGAATAATTTTCCTTTTTCAGAATTAGAAATCAAACATGCTTTTAATTCATCACTTTTATTATACCTGCATTTTTTTCTTATACTGGATTCTGCGTTACTATATTTTCTAGAAGTAGCATCCTTTTCTTCTTTTCCGAGCAGTATAATTCCTCCAAATACGTAGATGTGATTATGTATTTTGTCGAATACGCCAGATTCATCCGTATATACAAATAACTCCATTATTTATCTCCCTGTAATAAAAAAACCGCCTATAGGCGGCCCCATGTCCGACGACATTACATGTCGCTTAAACGTTAATTCGGTTTCATGAGTATACAGCGTATCTCTACCTGCAATTAAATGATACCAGCAGACGATCATTTTGTCAATAATTTGGATCAAAGTTTTTAATTATTCAAATTTTGTTCATAATAATTTAATATTAGTTAAATTTTAGATACCTAAAATTGACATATAATACGTAATGTGCCAATATACTAGTACAGAGTTATCCAGTGGTTGCTGGATAAAAGACCGTTCCTTTCGAGGGGCGGTTTTTTGCGTAAACAATATTAGTCGGTATGTTTTTGCGGACTAAATTGGCCCCAGCAATTAATTTACTCGGACCATTATATGGGTTGTAAAAAGAAGGGTACATATGAATAAACATCAATAGCAGGCAGCATGGTTAAGTGAATCATGCAACTATCATTGGCATAATATAACATATGCACTTTTCTTGAATTTGACATTCCAAAGTATTTTTCTAAACGGATACTCTCTTACAAAACATTATCTTTATCGTTCCTTTTGCTGTAAATCCTTTCACGGTATGCTTGAGTTCGTTGCATTCACAACATTTCGATTCATAATAGCTATATAAAAAGTCTTCCTTTTGTAAATTGATTCTATATTTATTATTGAAACAGTTTCTGCATATCTCTGTATTAATTAGTTGCTTTTTCAATTTCCACGGATTGATCATCTTACCTATTCCCCTTTTGCGCTCAATTTTTAATATAACTGCCATAGCTAATCGGATATAATATAAATATGTAACTATTATACACCTTTATGTATAATAAATCAAATGGGGAGGAAATTAGAAAAGGGTATAGCCCGGAATCCATATCCGGGCTATGAGTCATATTATGGGAATCCTATATCTGGGGCTATTTTATCAACATGTGTTATACTATTATCTTATATTTAATCTGCATTCATATTATTACTTAGATACTCATTAGTGACAACTAGTGTCAGAAATGCCTTGTTTTATAAGGTTTATTACATATGTTGTTAAGGATTGGTTAAGAATCAGCTAAAGACGCGCTAAGAATTTTCTGTGTAAAATAGGATTATGATAACAGATAATCTTATATATACCGGCATGTATTTGTCTGAAAGAGGAGAGAAAATGGGAGAAACAATATTAACTACCAATAAATTGTGCAAGACGTTTTCAAATGAAGGGGTCCAGCAGCATGTACTGAGAAATTTGGATATCAGTTTTGAGAAAGGGGATTTTACCGTAATTATGGGCGCATCCGGAGCTGGTAAATCCACGCTTTTGTATGCGTTATCCGGTATGGATAAACCAACCCTTGGAGACATCTATTATGGAAATACGAAAATTTCGGGCTACAGCAATGACAAACTTGCTGTTTTCAGGCGCAGACACTGTGGGTTTGTTTTTCAGCAGATTTATCTGCTGGAGAATATGAGTGTGTTGGATAATGTTATGGCAGTTGGACTATTGGCTGACAAAAATAAAAAGGAAGTATCGGGAAGGGGAAAAGAACTGCTAAAGCAGGTAGGACTGGATAAAAATTCATGGAAGAAGTTTCCTTCTCAATTATCGGGCGGAGAAGCGCAGAGAGTAGGAATTGTCAGAGCTCTTATTAATAAGCCGGAGATTGTGTTTGCGGATGAACCTACAGGCGCACTTAATTCTGCCCATGGGAAAGCAGTTCTGGATACCTTTACCAATTGTCACCAGGAAGGGCAGAGCATTATCATGGTGACACATGATCTGCGTTCAGCACTGAGAGGAAATCGCATTATTTATCTGAAGGACGGCATCATTTGCGGAGAATGCCGATTAACGGATTATGATGAAGATGATCAAAACCGGATTGGAATACTGCGTGATTTTCTGGAAGAAATGGGGTGGTAAGATGGATACTGCAGGAATGTTAATGAAATCTTACCTGAAAAAGAGCAAAGGCCAGATGTTGTCGTTGTTCCTATTGATTGTAATTGCAGTTACCATTTTAAATACGGGAGCATTGGTATTTTTTAATTATCAGCAATCTTTTCTTAACAGAATGGAAGCGCTGAATGGAGCGCATTTTATGGCGGCATTGGCTGAAAGCGATGATCAGGATAAGAATATTGAGTTTATCCGGAATTATAAGGGGGTAAACCAGGTAGAGACACAGAAAGCTCTGATTTTTCCGGGAGCATCGCTTCCCTATGCAGACAGCAGGCTGGAACAGGTTTTTCTGATTACCAGTCTGGGAGAGCAAAGAAACATATCAAAACTTCATATTATGGAGGAAGATACATCTATACAGAACGGAATATACCTTCCTTATATTATGAAAACAGGAGGATATCATAAAATAGGGGAACCTTTTGATATTCAGTTTAACCACAAGAGCTATTTATTTACTATAGCAGGATTTATAGAAGATGTGTCACTCACAAGTTCCATTAACTTAGGTGGAATTGGAGCGTACTTAAAAGAACCGGATTTTGATAAACTGCAGGAGGATTCGAAAGAATGGAATAACCTTGGGACGCTGGTTTCAGCAAGAATGGAAGACTATCGCGATTCTGTGAATCTGACTTCTGACTTTAAGAAACAGCTGTCGGGAATGCAGCGTCTGGAAGGTACGGCTATGAACTTCTGGTGTCAGGATGCGGTATTGGGGGTACGTGCGAGGACTTTGACCTCCAACATCGGTGGGTCAATCATGATTAGCTTTGCGCTTATTATTGTGTTGATCAGCATGGTGGTAATCCGATTCCGGATTATTAATATGATTGAAGAAGATATGAAAAATGTAGGTGTTTTAAAAGCGCTGGGCTACACCAGCAGACAGATTGTAATTTCCTTTGTCCTGCAATTTGCTCTTATTGGAAGTATAGGCGCTGTGCTGGGCGTATCAGCATCTTATGGTGTTTTGCCCTTGATTAATGAGTTGTTTTCTGCACAGACAGGAATTGTATGGCACCAGGGATTCCACGCAGCCATTAGCAGCATCGTTTTTGTATTTATCATCATTATGACTGGCAGTATTGCATTTTTTGCTTCTGGCAGAATCAACCACCTGCATCCGATTATTGCCATCCGGGGTGGAATAGCGACTCACAGTTTTCGAAATAATGTTATTCCATTGGATACTTCGAAAGGAACCCTAAATCTTATGTTAGCCGTTAAGAACACGCTGCAGAATACCAAAAAGAATATTATGATTGGGATCATCATTTCATTTTTGACCTTCGTAGCATTGTTTGCATGGACGATGTATTATAATATAGCATTAGAAAAAAGTGCATTTTTAAATATTATAGGAGCAGAAATGGCAGATTTGATGGTTGTACTGCCAGACAATGAAAAAGTGGAATCTTTCCCAAAAAAGATTCGGGAAATGGATAATGTAAGAAAAACATTCTATTTTGATACCCTTAGTACCCTTGTAAATGGTATGGATTGTATGACCACTGTGATAGAAGATTTTAATATGGTGGAAAACAATACAATTTATAAAGGACGTTATCCCAAACATGACAATGAAGTGGCAATGGGTGCGCTATTGGCAGAGGTTCTTGTGAAAGATATTGGAGATACCATAACGGTAGAGACCGGAAATGAGCATAAAGAATTTCTGGTTACTGGGCTGACACAGGGATCTAACTTTCTCGGTATGGATATAATGATAACGAAGGCGGGAATTGAAAAAATTCTGCCGTCATTTAACCAGAGTAATCTGTACGTATATTTGAACCAAAGTGATGAAGGGGCAATGGAGGATTTCCAAAATGAAATCAATAAAATTTACGGAGAAGAAGAAATATCACTGACGAAAAATAAAGAAGTTATGTTCAGTGTGATCAATATATACTCCACTATGACAACGATTATAGCGATTGGTATTTTGTGTACCACAGTACTGGTTATTACACTGGTGTTGTATCTGATTATAAGGATGATGATTACCAGACAAAAGCGGTTTTACGGAATTCAAAAGTCCATCGGATTTACCACGGGTCAGATCATCAGACAGATTACATTCAGCTTAATGCCTCCAATTGTAATTGGTGCAGCAGCGGGAGGAATTATCAGCATGCTGGCTATGAACCGGGTTATCTCTGTACTATTCAAAAGCCTGGGGGTTATGAATGCGCATTTTATTATCCAGCCACTGGGGGTTACAGGAATTATAGCGGGTATTATTGTGGTAAGTTATGTATTGGGATATTTGATCGCAGGCAGAATACGCAAGATCACTCCTTATAGCTTAATAACGGAGTAAATCTGATTGTATTTCACAGTAAATGGGATCTGAATAAAAATAAAATTTACAGTTCTCCAATACTTATGGTATGATAGAGATATAATTTGGCAGAGACATTAGTATTTCCATAAATTTTGGCCGGGCAGCGAGTCGCTGTCTGGAATTGTATTCTTGCAGATCGGTGCAGGCCTGCCTGCACACCGTAAACTGCTGCGATGTACTTCAGCACAATGCTTGTGCGGCCTTCGGTTGGTACAACTTCGCATTTTACGTATCACCTTTTTGTTTTGCCTTTGCCATCTAATAAAACCAAGCCGGACAATTCATTTATATTTGAATAATCCGGCTTGAATTACAGTAGAGTGTGCTTGAAAATTCATTGCACCCGTCTGGTCGCTCCACTTTGCAGGCTGCAATTGTGCAATTTAAGGGACGTAGCCCCACTACGCACCTGAAATTGCACGGTCACATCCCATAAATTGGAACAAACAGCCAGGGTACAGGCAATTTTAAAACACGCTCCAGGATGGAGGAAAGCATATGGGAGATCATAGGTTGTGGAAATATTGTACGGCGGAACATTGCAGGCAGCTGATCATGGAGTTTCAATTATTTGGAGAGATTAATTGGCCAGAGGAGCGCCAGATTGCATGTCTGTATGCTCTTAGCAATCATATTCCCAGACACTATCGCACTGCAAAAATTCCAAAGAGGGACGGTACCTGCCGGCGGCTCTGCATACCTGACACACTTCTGAAAATGGTTCAGAGAAATATTCTTCATCATATTCTGGACCCGATCCCTGTATCATCATGCGCAACTGCTTACCGTAAAGGAGTCTCGCTTATCTCAAATGTATCCGGCCATGTGGGGCAGGAAAAAATTCTAAAACTGGACATCCATGATTTTTTCGGAAATATACCTTTTATACTGGTATATCAGAGGGTTTTCCATAGTTATCGGTTTCCGCCTGCAGTAGGAACACTGCTGACACATCTCTGCTGTTACGAAGGCTGTCTGCCCCAGGGAGCACCCACCTCAGCTGCAATATCAAATATTGTTATGATGCCCTTTGATGAGTACATGGGGGAATGGTGTGCTAAACGTGGGATAACCTATACCAGATACTGTGATGATATGACCTTTTCCGGCAGCTTTGAGGCATATAAAGTAAAAAATAAAGTTCGCGGTTTCTTACAGGTGATTGGTTTAGAGTTAAATGAAAAGAAGACGAAATTACTTTTAGCCGGTCAGAGGCAGGCAGTTACCGGTATTGTAGTCAATTGTAAACCACAGGTATCCGGGGAATATAGAAGGAAACTGCGCCAGGAAATATACTATTGCTGTAAATTTGGCGCAGCTTCTCATCTACAGCATGTACAAGATCAAAAATACGGGACAGATGCAACAGAAAATATTCGTTATCTTCAGAAACTGCTTGGTAAAATTAACTTTGTTTTACAGGTTAATCCTGAGGATAAGTATTTTAAGACGGCCAGAGAGAGTTTGAAAAATTTAGTGACATGAAAGGAAGTCAGAGAGATCGGGGATAGGTAGTTTTTCCAGTTTTGGGAAAGCCTAAAGAATCCGCCATGTCAATCAGATACATGGCGGATTCTTCCTGTACTTTATTTTATGGACAGCGTTTTATGCTCATCCAGCATCCCCTGAATCACCTTCTGTGTATAAGCTCCAAGGAATTTCTTATCTTCTTTGCTTAATTCTTTCGGATAAATTGGCTTTCCATACTGCAGAATTACATGTGCGGAACGTATTTTAGGAAAATGATTTTCAAAAATCTCGGCAGAGTTAGTGATGGCCATAGGAATTATGGCACAGCCTGTTTTTTCAGCCATTTTCAGGCTGCCTTCTTTAAAGGGTAGCATTGGGGCATCCGGTACTTTGTTCCTGGTTCCTTCCGGAAAAATGCACATGGATATTCCGGCTTTTATTTGTTCAATTCCTTTAAGAATCGTTTTCAGACCTTCTTTGATGTCTTCCCGATTGAGAAACAGGCAGTAGAGCCGTTTCATCCAGTGGGAGAGCAGAGGTATTTTTTCCATGCCATCTTTCGCCACGTAGCCTGTAAGCCCCGGACATCTGGAATAGGTAAGCAGAATATCAAAAAAACTTCTGTGATTGCCTACATACAGCACTGCTTCATTCTGGGGGACGTTTTCAGCACCGATGATGGTTGCCTTGGTTCCGCTCACAAACAATACCAGTTTAAAAACGTTTTGAACCAGACGTAAAGATGATATATCTCTCAATCTCGGATTGAATTTACCAAGGATCCACTCAAATATCAGAATTGGAATGGATAAAATAAGAAAACCTACAACAACTATTACAACAATAATAAAACGTATCATGTCTATCTCTCTTTTCTACTAATTAGTTATATCTTATGAAATTAATACCGCCCAAATAAGTGGGAGGTCTGACGCAGCCATTCAGAACGGCTGGAGTCCAGATCTTCCTGCAGGTAGCGGAATTCCCAGTTTCCCTCGGCAACACCCGGTGTATTCATCCTGTGACGGCTGTCAAGCTGGAGAATATCCTGTATCGGGAAAATAGCAAATCTTGCAATTGTGCCCATGCAGAAACGTATCATATCAAGGCTTATATTGCCGCCATCGGTATTTCCGTATCTGCGGATTTTATCCTTTAATTCTTCGGACAGACCCTGATACCAGCCGGCAGAGGTATCGTTATCATGGGTACCGGTATAACAGATGCAGTTGACAGTAGTGAAATTATGGGGAAGGTATGTACTTTCACCCATATCCTGAAATGCAAACTGTAAGATCCGCATACCCGGAAAATGAAACATATCCCGCAGCCATTCCACATCAGGTGTGATGATCCCAAGATCTTCCGCCAGAATCGGAAGCCGGTCCCCCAGTTCTTTTTGGATACATAGAAACAGGTCTTCGCAGGGACCCTTCACCCATTTGCCATTCAAGGCAGTTTCTTCCTCCGCAGGAATAGACCAGTAAGCCTCAAAGCCCCTGAAATGGTCGATACGAAGATAATCAACCATCTTCAGCTGATGTGCAATTCTGCTGATCCACCACTGATAACCATCTTTTTTGTGAACAGGCCAGTCATAGAGCGGATTGCCCCAGCGCTGTCCGGTAGCAGAAAAGTAGTCAGGAGGAACTCCGGATACTCTGGTGGGATGACCGGTACTATCCAGCTGGAACAGCCCTTTATTTGCCCAGACATCGGCGCTGTCGTATGCTGCGAAGATGGGGATATCCCCGATAATAAAGACCTCTTTTTCATTGGCATAGGCTTTTAATTTGGCCCATTGGGAAAAGAAGATAAACTGCAGGAACTGGTGATATCGGATTTCGTCTTTTAAGCTTTTCTTCAGACTGTCCCTTACTTCTGGTATGGGTGAAATTAGTTCTTCTTCCCAGTCTGCCCAGCATTCGCCTTCGTGAGTATCTTTAAGTGCCATAAAGAGGCTGTAATCTTCCAGCCAATCTGCATTTGCCATACAGAAATCGTCATACTCTTCCAGGAGCATTTTATTGGGTGTGTGCTTAAATGCGGCATATGCCTGCTGAAACAGTGTTTCTTTGTATTTGCGGACCTCAATGTAATCAGCTTTTCTGGGATCTTTCCATTGAGGAATCTTTTCAATATCACTTTTTTCCAACAGTTCCATATCAGCCAGATCATCGAGACTGATCAATAACGGCTGCCCTGCAAACGCAGAAGGGCTTTGATAGGGGGAGTTCCAGAAGCCGGTAGGACCAAGTGGAAGAACCTGCCACAGGTGCTGGCTGGATTCATGGAGAAAATCGATGAAATCATAAGCGCCTTTTCCCAGGTCGCCAATGCCATAAGGGGATGGAAAGGAGGTAGGATGCACCAGAATGCCCGACAGACGGCGCATATCCTCTTCGTTACTTGTATTAACCATAAAATTCTCCTTTACGTTATACGTACTATGCTTTTTATTATACTGGACTTTTGAAAGGGATTCAAGAAGAACAGATAAATTTATACTTGAAGAATTCGCATATTTTGTATATAATAGGGGCATCTGCAAGTTACGGACCTTTAGACTCACTTTAGGATAACGACTTGGTTTTAAAAACGAAAGTGAGGAGAGGTCTATGTTTTTGTGTATTGATAATTATGATTCTTTTGTGTACAATCTGTCCGCTTATTTTGAAGAGCTGGGTCAGGAAATTCTCGTAGTGCGAAATGATAAGGTTACGTTAGAGGAACTTTCCGGTATGAGACCGGAGGGGATCGTAATTTCGCCAGGTCCTAAAAACCCGAAATCAGCGGGGCTATCCAATGAAATTGTCCGGAAATTTAAAAATGAGATACCAATATTAGGTGTATGCCTGGGTCACCAGGTTATAGGCTATTCTTTTGGTGCGGATATAGTGAAAGGAAAACGGCCCATGCATGGAAAAGTTACCAGAATCCACCACAGTGGAAGGGGAATTTTCCGTGGAATTCCAAAAGAATATGGAGTAACCAGATATCATTCCCTTGTGATAGACAAGACTACTTTGCCGCTTGATTTTCAGGTGGATGCCTGGACAGAAGATGGGGATATTATGGCAATATCCCACAGGGAAGCCCCTGTTTACGGTGTACAGTTTCATCCGGAAGCCGTGCTGACCGATTTCGGACATGAACTTTTAGATAACTTTATAAATATTAGTAAAGACTGGTGGTGCAGACATGCTTAAGAAAATTCAGAAATTACAGCCGTATATCCCGATTCAGGACATCCATATGGTTTTTCAAAATGAAAAGGACGCCGTTTTTCTGGACTCGTCTCTGAGAAATAAGCTCGGCAGATACTCTATTATCGGTCTGTACCCCTATCTGAAGCTGGTAAAAGGGGAAACTTTTACGATCAACGGAGAACCAGGCAGTGTTTCATTTGAACAATTTATGAGAAATTATCTAAAAGAAAATAAAGAAGAAAATGTAACGGGACTTCCTATTATTTCCGGAGCAATCGGATATTTTTCTTATGATTACGGGCGCAAAAAAGAAGGGATAAAAGCAAAAGATCCAATAGAAGCAGATATCCCGGACTGCATTTTGAATTTCTATGATGTATTTATTATTGAGGATCATGAGAAAAAGGAAGTTTCGCTGATCGCAAATGGGAAGCTGAAAGACAGCAGCATTCGTTTGGAAGAGCTGAAGAAGTCCATTTTTAATGGTATTCGTATCGCACACCCATTGGAGGAGAGAAGAGAAATTGAGGTAATCCCTAATTTTGAAAAAGAAGATTATTTAAAAGCAATTGATGATATGATAGGATATATTATCGAAGGTGATATTTATATTGCGAATATGACCCAGCGGCTTAGCATAAAAAGCAGCAAATCTCCGTATGAAGTATTTAGTAAGTTACGGGGAAATAATCCTGCTCCATTTGGCGGATATCTGAATTATGGCGATTTTCAGGTCATCTGCGCTTCTCCGGAACGCTTTCTCCAAATGAAAAAGGGGCATGTGGAAACCAGACCGATCAAGGGGACCAGAAAAAGGGGAACTACACCTGAAGAGGATAAAATGCTGAAGGAAGAGCTGGCATCTTCGGAAAAAGATAAAAGTGAACTGCTGATGATTGTAGATTTGGAGCGGAATGATCTGAACCGGGTATGCAGGCACGGAAGTGTTCAGGTAACGGAACTTTTTACCGTAGAAGAATATGCAACGGTTTTTCATCTTGTATCTAACATCACAGGAGATCTGAAGCCTGGAATGACGGTGATGGATCTGATAGAAGCGGCATTTCCGGGAGGTTCCATCACCGGTGCCCCCAAGCTGCGTGCCATGGAGATTATTGATGAGCTGGAACATGGCAGAAGAGGATTGTATACTGGTTCAATCGGATATCTGACGCTGGACGGAGATTGTGATTTTAATATTGTGATACGGACTGCCGTGCACAAAGACGGCATATATCATTTAGGAGTAGGCGGAGGGATCACCTACGAATCGGAACTGGAATTTGAATATGAAGAGACGCTGCAAAAGGCGAAAGCGATACTGGAAGCCTTACAGTAGCGCAGAAAGGTTTATGATGAATAAGAACTATATGTTATTCGATCTGGATGGAACGCTGACAGACCCGCAGGAGGGAATTACCAATTCCGTTGCCTATGCTTTGAAACAATATGGGATCCATATAGAGGAAAAGGCAGCACTGAACAAATTCATAGGACCTCCCCTGAAGGATTCTTTTGTGGAATATTATGGGTTTTCCGATGAGCAGGCAGAGGAAGCGGTATGGAAATACAGAGAATACTTTAACGAGGACGGAATATTTGAAAATAAAGTTTATCCCGGCATACCGGAGATGCTGCAGCATTTAAAGGAACAGGGGAAAGTACTGATTGTGGCAACATCAAAACCTACCGTATATGCAAAGCGGATCCTGGAACGTTTTGAGCTGATAAAGTACTTTGAGGATGTTCAGGGAAGTGAATTGGATGGAAGACGAACGAAAAAAGATGAAGTAATCAGTTATGCCCTGGATCAAAATCATATTTCCGACAAAAACCGGGCTGTTATGATCGGAGACCGGGAACACGATATAATCGGCGCAAAAAAATGCGGTCTGGAAAGCATTGGTGTGCTGTTTGGGTATGGAACCCGGGAAGAACTGGAAAAAAGCGGAGCAGATAAAATTGCGGATTCCGTTCAAATGCTGGAGAAATTATTGACGGAGTAGAAAATAATGGATATCAAATTAGATGAAGGGTATTGGTTTGGCCTTGGAGTATTTGAAACAATAGCGGTAGTAAATGGCAGGGCGGTACTTCTTGAAGAACATTTAAAACGGATGGAAAAGGGAATACACTTTCTTAAGTTAAAAATGTATGTTTCCAAAGAAAAGATTGTGGAATATCTGATGGAGCATCCTATGTCACATGGAGTTCTTAAAATATCTGTATCAGATGAAAATATGATTTTAACCCACAGACAAAATCCATATGGAGATGAACGGTTTCAAAAAGGGTTTCGGGCAAAGTTCAGCCAGGTAATCCGAAATGAGACTTCCGGGTTCACCTATCATAAAACTACGAATTATGGAGACTGCATTCTGGAGAAAAGGAAAGCATTAGAAGAAGGATATGATGAGTTTATTTTCTGCAACAGCAAAGGAGAGGTCTGTGAAGGGACTTCCAGCAATATTTTTTTTGTAAAAGATAAAGTCATATATACACCCCGAGTGTCCTGCGGACTGCTTCCCGGAATTATAAGAGACTATCTGATGCGCAGAGAAAAGATTGTTGAGACTGTGATATATCCTCATGAGATTTCCGGCTATGAGGAATGCTTTCTCACGAATTCCCTGATGGGGTTGATGTCCGTTACTTCATTAGATGGTTATACGTTTCCCCAAAGAACCATTGCAGCGCGGTGGAATCAAATATTCTGGAGGGAAATGGAATAAGATGAATGTTCCCTTGCTCATCCTGCATAAGATATTAATAATAAGGCAAGGAAAAGGATAGGAGAGTAAGTGAAAAAAGTAATATCCATTACCATTAGTATCTGCTTTCTGCTGACACTATGCTTGGCAGGGGGCTGCGGCACCCAGGATGACAGTGATAAGGGGAAAATAAAGGATCTGGAATTTACCGTTGTTACTCCGGAAGAGATGCCGGAAGAACTGGCACAGACAATAGAAGAGAACAAAAAAACAGAAATAAAGATGACATACCAAAGCGATAAGTACCTGTATATGATCCGCGGATACGGAGAACAGAAAACAGGCGGTTACAGCATTCAGGTCGACAAATGCTATCTGACGAAGGACGGAATCATGGTACATACCAGTCTGATTGGCCCGTCACATGAAAAGACCATACAGCAGGAACCATCGTTTCCATTTGTAGTAATTAAAATCCCATTTATGGAAGGATCTGTGACTTTTGAATAAAAAGACAAAGCCTTCCACATAATTTACACCCTCCCGGCATAAAATTATAAGAGATCATGCTGGGAGGGATTTTTTGTGGAATTATTAAAAAAGAATATTCATATGAATCATGAAAAAAGCAGAGCATCCAGCCAGGTAACCCTGGAGGAAGACTACAACGTATCTGACAGCAAGCCGGATGTGGGAAAACTGATACAAAAGAAAGCAAATATCAAATTGGATGATATGAAGGTAAGCACGGATCATGTACTTTTAACCGGAGCACTGGAAGTTTGGGTATTGTATGTAGCAGATACACCGGACAGACAGATACATAGGCTGGAATCTAAGATTCCGTTTGAAGAGCAGATGAATCTGGACGGTGTGGAGCCGGGAGACAATATCTGCCTGAAATGGGATGTGGAAGATATCTCTGTTTCGCTGATCAATTCCAGAAAGCTGAGTATGAAGTCACTGCTGTCCTTTAATGCATCCGTAGAGGAACTGTACGATGCTCAGGCGGCTGTAGAGATTCACGGGCTGGGTGATATTAGTACAAAGTCCAAGAACCTGGAATTGCTGCAGTTAACTGTTCAGAAAAAAGATATTTTAAGGGTAAAGGATGAAATTGCCATCCCATCCAATAAACCTAACATCCAGGAAATGCTTTGGGAAAATGTGCAGCTTCGGGGAACTGATATCCGTGTTTTAGACGGTCAGCTGGATATTAAAGGAGAACTGTTCATCTTTGTGCTTTACGCAGGAGATGATGAAAATGGTACAAAACAATGGCTGGAAACTGTACTTCCCTTCCAGGGAACGGTGGACTGTCCGGGCTGTGCCCAGAATATGCTTGCCAATGTGGAAGTTTCCCTTGCTTCGGCGAATCTGGAAGTAAGACCTGATTATGATGGAGAAGAGCGCCTTGTGCAGGTAGATGTGGTTCTGGATCTGGATATCCGCCTCTATGAAGAAGAAAAGGTACAGATTCTGGAAGATGTCTACACACCGGTAAAGGATTTAATCCCGGTTACGATGGAACAGGTATGTGAAAGTCTGGTAGTAAAAAACTTTTCCAAGTGCAGAGCCAGTGACCGTATGAGAATGGAAAGCAGCCAGCCAAGGATGCTTCAGATCTGCCACAGCCAGGGTGAGGTTAAGATTGATGACACCAGCGTTACAGAAAATGGAATAAAAGTAGAAGGTGCAGTATTTATAACCATTTTGTATATTACATCGGATGATACGCTGCCTTATGCCCTGATGGAAGGTGCTGTGCCATTCCAGCATATCATAGAAGTGCCTGAGATTGATAAGGACTGCCGATTTACGCTGCAAAGCGAGCTGGAGCAGCTGTCAACGACCATGATCGACAGTGAAGAACTGGAAGTAAAGGTCTGTGTAAATCTGAATGCAATGGTCATCCGTGTTCATAAAGAACAATGTATTATTGATGTGGAAGAGCATGACTTAGATATGAAGAAGCTCCAGGAACTGCCAGGAATTGTAGGATATATTGTTCAGGCAGATGATAATTTGTGGAGTATAGCAAAACAATATTATACGACTCCGGAGAGGATTCGGGAGTTAAATGAAATTGAAGAAGACGAGGTTTCACCCGGTACGTGTCTGCTGGTTATGAAGGCTGTTGAGAATTTGAGCTGATCTTTTGACAAAAATTGTAAACTCTCCGGAAAATTTGTTGAATTTTGAGTGATTTACCATTGACTTTTGTGTATGAAATGAGATACAATATTGCTAATCAAGATGATTGTATACAAAGTGCAACGGGGGTACACGATGAGAGAGATGAAATTAAAGGCTCTTGCAAAGATAAATTTGGGCCTTGATGTGGTACGAAAAAGAGAAGATGGGTACCATGAAGTACGAATGATTATGCAGACAATTCATCTGTATGACCAGATCCGGATCCATGAGCTGCAGAAACCCGGAATTAAAGTAAAGACAAATCTATATTATCTGCCGGTTAATGAAGATAATCTGGTGTATAAAGCAGCAAAACTTCTGATGGATGAATTTGGAATCAAAAAAGGGTTGTCCATAAATTTGAAGAAATTTATTCCTGTTGCGGCAGGAATGGCGGGCGGCAGTTCTGATGCGGCGGCAGTAATGGTAGGAGTGAACCGTTTGTTCAAGCTCGGCCTTACCAGGGAAGAACTGATGGAACGCGGGGTGAAGATAGGTGCAGATGTACCGTATTGTATCATGCGGGGGACAGCACTGGCGGAAGGAATTGGGGAAAAACTCACTATCCTGCCGCCAATGCCTGCATGTCATATACTAATTGCCAAGCCGGGCGTACATGTTTCTACGAAATTTGTTTATACAACGCTGGATGCCGGAGAGATTACCGACCACCCGGATATAGATGGACAGATTCGGGCGCTGGAAGAGGGCGATCTGAAGAAAGCGGCAGCACTTATGGGAAATGTTCTGGAAACGGTTACCGTTCCGGAATATCCGATTATTGCGGATATTAAAAATATAATGCTGGAACATGGCGCATTAAATGCCATGATGAGTGGAAGCGGACCAACTGTTTTTGGAATCTTTGATGACAAAAAAGCAGCCAAAAAAGCTTATGATGTATTATATCAGGGGGACCTTGCAAAGCAGGTTTACCTCACAGGCATTTTTAATAATTCGGTAAAATAACCCACAATATGTAACCACAGAAGAAATGTTATGGATACACAACAGGATAGGTATGGAGGTCTACAAATGAATGAAAATTTTCACATAGATATGAATGAATATCTGCCACTGCGGGACGTGGTTTTTAATACTCTGCGAAATGCAATTTTAAAAGGCGAATTAAAACCGGGAGAACGCCTGATGGAAATTCAGCTGGCACAGCGACTGGGAGTAAGCCGTACTCCGGTGAGAGAAGCGATACGTAAACTGGAATTAGAAGGGCTGGTTCTGATGATTCCAAGAAAAGGTGCAGAAGTTGCGCAGATTACTATACGTGATCTGGAAGACGTACTGGAAGTACGTTGTGCGCTAGAAGAACTGGCGGTCAAAGATGCTTGTGACCATATTACGGACGAGCAGCTCATAGAACTTAAGAAAGCTGCAAATGATTTTAAACGGTCCTTAGATGGCTCAGACATTATCGATTGTGTAAAAGCGGATATGCATTTTCATGAAATTATCTATGATGCAACCAACAACCGCAGGTTATTACAGATCTTAAGCAATCTTCGGGAACAGATGTACCGTTACCGTATGGAATATCTGAAAGACCGGTCGATGCATAAGAATCTTCTGGAGGAACATGATGCAATCCGCCGGGCTCTGAAAAAGCATGATAAAGAGAAAGCAGGAAATGCAATTCATACCCATATTGAAAATCAAAAAGAATCAATTATTAATAGTCTTCGCGAAAAAGAATAAAATGTAAATAATTACATATGCTACACCTAAAAGGATAAGAATCTTCTTATCCTTTTTTTGTGGCCTGACAGCGCTTATTTTATGGCTATTTCTATGAAAACTCGCTGTATTTTATACAAAGGCCCGGAGAGGAGGCTGAAAAATGAGTGATAACGTTTCCACACGTTTATCGGATAATGAAACGAAAATCAAAGCCTGGTGTGAAAATTGTGATGATATCATCATTCGTCCAATGCGCCTGGGGCTTCCGCCAAAGGTAGACTGTCTTGCCGTATTTATTGAGGTGGCAGTCAGCAATATGCTTCTGGAAGAATCCATGATCGGGCGTTTGTTAATTCAGATGCAGGAAATGTCACCGGATGAAATCCGCCGAACGGTAAATGAAGACGGACTTGGAATTACCGATGCAAAAGAACTTGCAACCATGGAAGAAGCTATGGCAGCCATGCTGGCGGGAAATGCCATTTTCTTTATTGACGGATATGATAAAGCACTAAAAGTAAGCAGTAAAGGATATCCTGGAATGGGTGTATCCAAATCTGAGTCTGAAAAAGTTTTAAGAGGTTCCAAAGAGGCATTTACAGAATCTGTTAAATTAAATGCAGCCCTGGTACGAAAACGTGTCCGGGATACAACAATGAAGATTAAAGAGCGTCCGATTGGAAAGCGATCAAATACAATGACCGCCATTATTTATATGGAAGGACTGGTCTATCCGGATTTGCTGGAGGCAATGGAACAAAAGCTGGATTCTTTTGAAATTGACGGAATCATGGACAGCGGGGTAATAGAACAGCTGACAGAGGATACCTGGTATTCGCCGTTTCCCCAGTATCAGACAACAGAACGGCCTGATAAAGCTGCGATGGCAGTATTGGATGGAAGAGTCGTATTATTAAGTGACAATTCTCCGGAGGCATTGATTCTGCCTACAACCATAAACAGTTTTTTCCAGACAAGCGATGACTACTACCGCCATTTTGGAATTGTATCATTTTTAAGAATTATTCGTTTTGTTGCGGCATTTCTGGCAGTTTCCCTGCCTGGGCTGTATGTGGCAGTTACGAATTACCACACGCAGATTCTTCCGACAAACCTGATACTCTCTTTGGCTGAAGCAAGGCAGGGGGTACCGTTTCCAAGTGTGATTGAGGTGCTTTTGCTGGAATTATCCTTTGAGCTTCTTAGGGAGGCAGGGGTACGGATGCCGGGGCCCATTGGAAATACAATTGGTATCGTAGGCGGCTTAATTATCGGACAGGCAGCGGTCAGTGCCAATCTGGTCAGCCCCATCGTAGTTGTGATTGTTGCTTTGACGGCGCTCAGCTCTTTTTCCATACCGAATGAAGAACTGTCAGAAGCACTGCGTCTGATTAAATATGCCATGATTCTCGGAAGCGCTTTTTTTGGAATCCTCGGTCTGGTTTTGGGCTGGTTTGTCCTGCTGACCCATCTGAGTGCGCTGAAAAGTTATAATATACCTTATCTGATGCCATTTGTGGCAGCTGATATCAACCAGGGAATGGATAAGAAGGATGCGCTGGTACGGGCCCCGTTAGACAGACTGAAAAGCCGTCCTGTTTTTGCCAGAAGACAATCCAGAACCCGGTTAAAAATAAAGTGATAAAGAAAGGAAATGCTCATGTTTTCCAATAACCAGAAAATTTCGGTACGACAATTGAAAAGGCTTTTAGTCATGGACTGGATTGGTAAAATAAGCTTATTGCTGCCCCGGTTTATTGTGCAGTCAAGCGGAAAAGATTTAATATTGAGCCTGATTCTGGGAGTTGGGATTACGGCAGTATATACCTGTATTGTCTGCTATTTAAGCCGATATATCACCAGGAGTTTTGGAGGTTACGTAGAACTCCGTCTGGGAAGGGCTTCTGCATTTGCGCTGTGTCTGGTCTACTGGAGTTATATGTTTGTCAATCTGCTTTACATCACCCGGGTATTCGGAGCAGTAACCAGGCAGTATATGCTTCCGGAATTGTCCGAAAATATTCCATGTATTCTTATGCTTCTGGGAGGATTTTATGCCTCTATGGATCCAAAAGAGAGAAGAGGTCGTATTGCAGAAGTACTTTATCCTTTTGTGCTTATTCCGCTTCTGATACTTCTGGTAATAGCGTCCTTCGGTGTTCAAAGTGAGTATTTTACTTATGAAAGTGCCAACTTTAATGCAGTAACGATGAAGCAGAGCTTCCAGGTATTTACTGCATTTGGTGGGGTGAGCCTCATTTTATTTGAAGCACCGTTTATACAAAAAAGTGGGATGCGTCTGAGAACTACATTAAAAGGGCTGATGATAACTGCAATTGGTATTGGTGCGGCAATCCTTATTGGGATTGGTTCTTTTGGAGACCAGGGAATGAAAGCGTTAAGATGGCCTGTTGTTACTTTGATGAGTAATGTAGATATACCGGGAGGTTTTCTGCAGCGGTTCGATATTTTGTTTTTGGCACTTCTTCTTATGAGCTTTTTTGTAGCAGCCAGTACGGGAATATTCTATTTGAATCTGATCTTTAAGGAGATGTTTAAGCAGCCGGAAGAAAAGCACTATCACCTTTTAATGCTGATACTTAGTATCGCAGGTGTTCTCTGGTGCAAAAATGTTGAGATAGCCCAACAACTTTTTTTAACCGTAAACTGTTATCTACTGATACCGATTATGGCGGTATTCACAGTCATCTTTGCGATACTGGAATGGGAAAAGAGGAGGCGTAGCAAGTGAAAAAATGGTTTATGACAGTAGTTTTAATGGCAATCATGCTCTGCCTGTCAGGTTGTACCAAACGAGAGCTGGAAGACCGCTATTTTCCTTTAGCAGTTGAAGTACACAAAGAAGAAGAAGGATATCGGATCGAATATGCCCTTCCAAATATGGGAGAAGAGACGGGACAGAAAAAGGGCGGGGAAGAGGAATCAGAACAGGAAGAAAAGGATACCAAAGAAGAAAGCGCTGTGGGGAAGACCATAGAGGAGGCAGCAAAAGCTTATGCAGCTTATGTAGACAAATATATTGATTCCGGTCACACAAAGGCAATTATCCTGGGCCCGGAAATGCTGGAAGATGCAAATACCAGAAAAGAAATGCTGACATATTTTGAAAGTCATACCTCATTTGCCAGGAGCATTTCCGTCTTTGTATATGACGATGAAGGAGAAGAAAGCCTGGTTACCAAGACCGCTTCTTCTATAGATTCACTGGGAACCTATCTGCAGGATCTGATAAAAAATAATCCGGATAAAAAGGGAGTAGGAACGACACTAGGGGATCTTCTTAATTTTTGGCATAATAATGAAGAAGAAGTGACAATTCCCCAGGTTCATCTGAAGAAAGACAAACCGGTAGCAGACGGAGAAGTTGTTTTTATCAGCAGTCCATAATGCTGGTTCTTCGAACAATACCACTGTACCTAATAGATTGCAGATACAAAATCTATGGAATTAAGATTGTATAACTCAAAAATAATGTGGATAACCTTGTTTAAAACCCTAAATCCTGTGAATACTTAAATTGTACTAACAAACAGTTTGGTGCAACAAAGTAAAAACAGGAGGGTACATAGGAATATGAGTATAATAAATCGATTTTATCAAAAATGGTATCTTGTAATTGGCGGTATGGGAATTGTAAGCGGGATTTTGATCTGCATGTTTCTGGCAGGCAGAATGACTCAGGAAACATCACTGCAAAAGGGAATTGCAGATCAAATAATACGTTTTCATGTTATTGCAAACAGCGACAGCGATGAGGATCAGGCACTAAAAATGAAGGTAAAGAATGAAGTGGTAGCATATATGGAAACCCTTTTAAAGGACGCACATTCAATTGATGCCACAAGAGCCTGCATCAAAGATAACATGGATAAAATACAAAAAAAAGCAGTTGAAATCATAAATAGGGAAGGCTATGCATATCCTGCTAAAGCCAGCCTTACCTGGTGCTATTTTCCCATTAAATCATATGGTGACATTACATTTCCTGCCGGTGATTATGAAGCACTCCGCATACAGATAGGAGAAGCCAAAGGAAAGAACTGGTGGTGCGTACTGTATCCAAACCTGTGCTTTATTGATTCGATACATGCGGTCGTACCGGAAGATGAAAAAGAAGAGCTTAAAAATGTGTTGACAGAAGATGAGTATGACAGTTTATTTTCCTGGAAGAAGAGTGAGTATAAAATTGGGTGGAAGTATTTGCCGTTTTAAAACATGTTCTAGAGCGTGTTTTAAAATTGCTTTCTGGCACCTGTGCGTCACAGTTTGTGGGAGATTTGTTCCGGATGAAGGGCG
>OKWQ01000290.1_pt1 | contig 20710 bp, 16 predicted proteins | sample 1607071 | NCBI WGS metagenome assembly OKWQ01 (sample SAMN07501039, study PRJEB24779) | human gut metagenome
CGATAGCTCAACGGTGGAGCACTCGGCTGTTAACCGATAGGTTGGAGGTTCGAATCCTCTTCGCGGAGCCATTTTTTATGTATAGTTAAGTATAAGTAGATAATGAGAATTATCTTTTTTACTTTTTTGAATAACTATTAAATTAATGCTATGAATCAAACACAAAAAAATAGAGAGATGATTTTCATCTCTCTATTTTTTTACTCCAAATTTACATAAATAGAACTCATTCATATACTAAAGTTATAAATTAAAATTAATATTAGTGTGGATAAGTTAATATTTCATATTTTAAAATACACATTATTCAGCTTTTATTGTGGACATCATTTACTTTTAGAGCATATCGTAATAAACACATTAATATTTATGCACAATTAACCTAATATTGTGGTTAAATTATAAACATAAATAACTTATCTGTGGATTAATTTCATATCACCATAAATAAATTTACATGAAAAAAATTGTACAATATAAGAAATATTATTAGGGGGATGCCCATAGAATTATAAAAGAAGTGTTTAAGTTATAAGTAACTAGTAAAAACCTTTGAAGTTTGAAAAAAGTACAAACATTTATGTTATAAGATACTTTATTAAGGTAAAACTATTTAATAGTTTAGTAAATACAGTGAACAGAAAAATGTTAATTAATTACCGGACATATTAATTAAATATTATAAATATTCTGATAATTAAAGGAGAAATGAAGTTTTTGTAGAATAAACAATATATTTACTAATATATTAACTTAACACACTAAATTTATTTTAGGGGGTACGCCTTATGAAAGAGTATAAAAGTAACAACCTAAGAAACGTTGGTTTAATTGGCCATGGTGGTTCAGGCAAAACAAGTCTTATGGAAAATTTGTTATATCATACTAAGGAAGTTGATAGGATTGGAAGAGTTGAAGATGGAACTACAGTAAGTGATTATGATGTGGAAGAAAAGAAAAGACAGGTATCTATTTCAACATCAGTAGCTTGCTGTGAATGGAATGATGTAAAAATTAACTTGGTTGATATGCCAGGATACTTTGACTTTGAAGGAGAGGTTATTGAAGGATTATGCGCCATTGATATGGCAATGATGACTGTTTGTGGAGTATCAGGAATTGAAGTTGGAACAGAGAAAGCATGGGATTACGCAATGGATCGTAAATTACCAAGAGCAATCTTTGTAAATAAGTTAGATCGTGAAAATAGCAACTTTGAGAAGGTATTAGAACAGTTAAAAGAAAAATTTGGTACATCAGTAGTACCTATTCAGTATCCAATAGGTAAAGAAAGTGATTTTAAAGGTATAGTTAATATAGTATCAAACAGAGCGAGATTATATAATCCAAAAACAAATGCTATGGATGAAACATCAGTACCTACTGAATTAATTAGTAAGGTTGATGAGTGTAAGCAGATGTTAATGGAAGCTATTGCAGAAACTGATGAAGAATTACTTGAAAAGTATTTTTCAGAAGGTGAACTTAGTAATGAAGAGATATATCAAGGATTAGTAAAGGGGGCATCCAAAGGAGAAATATGTCCAATTATGTGTGGTTCAGCTATAACAGGTGTTGGTATTCAGACCTTACTTGAAGATATAGTTGAATGTTTCCCATCACCAGTTGAGAATACAACATATGCAGCTAAAGATGCAAGTGGTAATGAGGTTGAAGTCAAAATTAATGAAGAGGATTCATTCTCCGCAATAGTATTTAAAACTGTTGTTGACCCATTTATAGGTAAATTATCTATGTTTAGAGTTATAACTGGATCTGCTAAATCAGATAGTTTAGTATATAATTCATCTAAGGAAAAAGATGAGAAGTTAGGTTCATTATATTTCCTAAAGGGTAAAAAACAGAATCAAATAAATGAAATTAAAGCTGGAGATATTGGAGCAGTAGCTAAGTTGCAATATACAAGTACAGGAGATACGTTATGCGCAGCTAATAAACCTGTTGTGTATGAAAGACCATCTTTCCCATTACCAGTTTATTCACGAGCTGTAGTAGCTAATGCAAAAGGTGATGAAGATAAGATTTCTAATGGACTTGCAAGATTGTTAGAAGAAGATCCTACATTTGCAATATCTAGGGACGTAGAAAATGCCGAAATGGTTATTTCAGGTTTAGGATCAACTCATTTAGAGGTTCTTGTGAGTAAACTAAAAAGTAAATTTGGTGCGGAGGTTCTTCTTAGAGTGCCAAAGACTCCATATAGAGAAACAATTAAAAAACTTGCTGATGTTCAAGGTAAACATAAAAAGCAATCTGGTGGGCATGGACAATATGGAGATGTTAAGATAAAATTTGAGCCAAGAATTGATGGTGAAGATGAATTACAATTTGTAGATGCTGTAGTCGGTGGTGCCGTTCCTAGACAGTATATTCCGGCAGTAGAAAAAGGACTTAGAGAATGTATATCTCATGGAGTATTAGCGGGATATCCAGTTATTAAATTAAAGGCTACTTTATATGATGGCTCATTCCATCCAGTTGATTCATCAGAAATGGCATTTAAGGTTGCATCTTCTTTAGCATATAAGAAAGGACTTCAAGATGCTCAGCCAGTACTTCTTGAGCCAATAATGTATATTGAAATAGATGTTCCAGATGATTATATGGGTGATGTTATAGCTGATATTAATAAGAAGAGAGGTAGGATTCTTGGGATGGAGCCTGTATCTAAAGGGCAGAGAATTATTGGAGAGGTACCTCAATCAGAATTATACAGCTATGCAACTGATTTAAGAAGTATTACTGGTGCAAGAGGAACCTTCCGTACAAAATTTGAAAGATATGAAGAAGTTCCTAATGACATAGTAAATAAAATAATAGCTGATATTAAAAAAGAAGCGTAAATTCAAGTTATAAAGTTTTAAATATGAAATAGAGATACCTATGGAGTGAGAATTTCATTCCATAGGTTATTTTTTTATAAATTTATTTATTTCTAGGTTATTTTTTGAAAATAAGGTTATCATATTATTAAATTATACTTTTATTTAGTAATAAAGATTAACCTTAACTAAATATGAAAGGGGGCCAATTATGTCTGATTATAGAATGAATATATCAGGAGGCATTAACCTAAGTGATTACAGCTATATTCATGATTATATGGGGATAATAGGAGCAACTGATAATTTCCAAATAGATATGCAGGATACTGGTGAAGATGACGTAAAGGTTCTATGCTCCATTTTAGAAAGTGATAAGTTTGATATTATTGATAGACAGCAATTTGAAAGAGGATATCGTATTTTAGCATCAAAAAGAAGATAATTTCAAAGTTAATAATTATTTAGCAACTCTAAATAATTGCATATTTTCAGTGATTATATTAAAATTAAAATATTGGTATAAAATATATTTAATAATAAAAAAAGGTAATATTATTAGAGTAGTCTATTAGGTATTTAAAATTTATATCTAATAAAAATTCTACTTATAGTTATAATTTAAGATTTTAAAGTTATAACAAATGAGTATGTTTAATTAAATTTTGTAATAATATTTGTGGGTTTAATAAGTTAATAAAGTAATAAGTTAATAAAGTAAACATGATTAAAGATTTATTTTAAAGGGGGAATATAAATGAATAAAGAGTTTTTTATCTCAAACAGAAGAAAAATTTCAGAGAAGCTTCACAATGGTTCTATTTTAATACTTTTCGCAGGACAAGCACCTTATAAGTCTGCTGATGAGACATATAAATTTACACCAAATAGAAATTTCTATTATCTTACTGGTATTGATGAATCAAAAGTAATACTAATGATTATAAAAGATGAGGATAAAATTATTGAGCATTTATTTATACAAGAAAGTGATCCAGTAATGGAAAAATGGGTAGGAAAAACTATTAGTGCTAATGAAGCTAATGAGATTTCAGGCTTAACAGATGTTAAATATATAAAGGATTTTAATGATACTGTTGGAAGTTATTTAAGTAGAATTAATGTTGAAAATATATATTTAGATTTAGAAAGACAAGAGTTTAAGATGGCTTCAACAGAAGCACAAGATTTTGCAAAAAAAATGCTTGATAAATATCCATACATAAGAATAAAAAATATATATCATGAAATTGCATTGCTTAGAACGGTAAAATCTAAGGAAGAGGTTGAGCTAATCACTAAAGCAATAGAAGTTACCAATACAGGTATTTTATCAATGATGAAAAATGCTAAACCGGGTATGATGGAATATGAAATAGAAGCATATTTTGATTTTGAACTTAAAAGAAATGGAATTAAAGATTTTGCATTTCCAACCATTGCAGCAGCGGGAGTTAATGGTACAATCCTTCATTATGGAGAGAATAATTCTAAAACGGCTGATGGGGATTTATTATTACTTGATTTAGGTGCACAATATAAATATTATAATGCAGATATAAGCAGAACATTTCCGGTTAATGGTAAATTTACGGAAAGACAGAAAGCCATCTATAACATAGTTTTAAAAGCTAATGAAGAAGTTATGAAAGCTGTAAAGCCTGGTGTAACAACTTTAGACTTACAAAAGACTGCAAAAGCAGTTTTATCAGAAGGCTGCAAAGCTATAGGCCTTATAAAAGAAGATTCAGAGATAGACAGATATTATTACCATGGAGTTGCACACCCATTAGGACTTGATACCCATGATGTTGGTCCAAGAGGTATAGAGCTAAGGCCAGGTATGATTATTACTGATGAGCCAGGATTATATATTGAAGAAGAAAAAATTGGAATTAGAATAGAAGATGATATATTAGTTACAGAGGATGGATATGTGAATTTATCTAAAAATATAATAAAATCTGTAGAAGATATAGAAAACTATATGAAAAATTAATTAGATTTATAATGGGGGGACTTAAAATGATAAAAAGATTCTTAGCTTACTATAAACCGCATAAGAAACTATTTTTTATAGATATGTTTTGTGCATTTTTAGTAGCAGCCATGGACTTAGTATTTCCAATGCTCACAAATTTCTTATTAAAGGATGCAATTCCAAATAAAAACCTGAGGGCAATAATTATATTTACAGCTGTACTTGCAGGGTTATATGTTATAAAACTGATAGCTAACTACGTAGTAGATTATTGGGGGCATGTTATGGGCGTAAGACTGCAGTATGATATGAGAAAGGAAGTTTTTGCACATCTGCAGACATTACCTTTTAGCTATTTTGATGATAATAAGACAGGAACAATTATGTCTAGGATTGTTAATGATTTGATGGATATATCTGAATTAGCACACCATGGTCCAGAAGATGTATTTATATCAATAGTTACATTAATCGGTTCATTTATTTTGTTATGCACAATAAACATTAAGTTAACACTAATAGTTTTTGCTTGCATACCTTTAATAATAATCTTTGCAATGTCAAAGCGAGTAAAAATGTCTAAAGCATTCTATGATGTTAGAAAAAAGGTTGCTGTAGTAAATACAAAATTAGAAAATAGTATATCAGGAATAAGGGTTTCAAAATCTTTTACAAATGAAGAGTTCGAAATGGATAAATTCGATGAGGGAAATAGTGAATTTAAAGAAAGCAGATCCTATGCTTACAAGTATATGGCAGAGTTTATGTCTGGAATGAGATTCTTTGTTGATATGCTTAATGTTGTAGTATTAGGTTTTGGAGGATATTTTGTTTATAATGGATCTTTGGGAGTTGTAGATTTAGCAACGTATTTTCTATATATTGCATACTTTATGAACCCTATAAGAAGGCTAACTTCTTTTGTTGAACAATATCAGTCTGGTATGTCAGGATTTAAGAGATTTATTGAATTAATGGATACTAAATCTGATATAGTTGATAGTGAAAATGCTAAGGATATAGAAAATATCAAGGGTGAAATTCAATTTAATAATGCTACTTTCAAGTATAGTGATAGTACTGAAATAATTTCAAATATTAATTTAGATATAGAAGCTGGAAAGACCTTGGCGTTAGTTGGACCATCTGGTGGTGGAAAGACAACAATTTGTAATCTTATACCGAGGTTTTATGAATTGACAAGTGGAAAAATAACAATTGATGGAAATGACATAAAAGAAATTACTATTAAGTCTTTAAGAAAGAATATTGGAGTTGTTCAACAGGACGTATTTTTATTTACAGGTAGTATAAAAGATAATATTCTTTATGGGGATCCAGAAGCAACAGATGAACAGGTTGTTGAAGCTGCCATAAATGCAAATATCCATGACTTCATAATGTCACTTCCAGATGGGTATGATACCTATGTTGGTGAAAGAGGGGTTAAGCTTTCTGGTGGACAAAAGCAGAGGATATCAATTGCAAGGGTATTTTTAAAGAATCCACCAATACTTATATTAGATGAAGCTACATCAGCTCTTGATAATGCTTCGGAACTGGTTATTCAAAAATCATTAGAAGCCTTATCTAAAGGAAGAACCACAATAGTAGTGGCTCATAGACTATCTACAGTAAAAAATGCTGATGAAATAGTGGTTATAACTAGTGATGGAATTTTAGAAAGAGGAAATCATAAGGAATTAATTGAAAATAACTCTATGTATGCGAAATTATATAATTCTCAATTTAATGGATTTATGAGAGATATAGCAGAGTAAGAATTAAATAAAGTTAAGCAATTTTTAATGCTCCCTGGTAAGTTAACAGGGAGCATTTTATTTTAAAGGAGAGTTTTTTTAGTTTTATACCAAAATGTGTGGATATTAATGGTAAAAATGGGTAAACTTATTTATATAGGAAAATAGGAAATGACAAGGGGTAGAGTTATGTTTAATAAATATAATGGAAGATCACGTCAGGTTCTCATGTACGCTCACAGAGAAGCAAGAAAGTTTCAACATAATTACATAGGGACAGAACATGTTTTAATGGGAATTTCTGAAGAAGGCGGCATTGCTGCAGAGTTATTAAGTAATATTAAAGTTAGCAATATGGTTCTCAACAAAAAAGTTGAAGATTTAGTTGGGTATGGAGAAAGTAAAGTACAACAAGAGGATATTTATTTAACTCCAAGGACAAAAAAACTAATGGAGCTCAGTGTTGTTGAAGCTAGAGCTCTGAATGAGGAATTTGTTTCACCTGAACATATGCTTTTGGCAATTATAAAAGAGGAAAGTGGAGTGGCATATACCATTTTGGATGGATTGGATGTTGATTTTAGAAATTTAACGAATCAGCTAAAGGATGGATGCTCTAAAACTGTTAAATCCAATATAAGAGATCAACAGGAGGAATACAGAACAGCTAGGAATATAGTATTGAATGAAAATAGTAATGAATTTAATGAGGATATAAAAATAAATACACCTATACTTAATAAGTATGGAAAGGATTTAACTGCTTATGCAAGGGAAGGAAAACTAGACCCTGTTATAGGTAGAGAAAAGGATATAGAGAGGGTTTTAGAAATTCTTTGCAGAAGGATGAAAAATAATCCTTGTTTAATAGGTGAGCCTGGGGTTGGAAAAACTGCTGTAATTGAAGGTTTAGCACAATTAATTTATTTGGAAAGAGTACCTGAGGTATTAAGAAATAAAAGAGTTGTAAGCATAAGCATGGCAACCATGGTTGCAGGAACAAAATATCGAGGTGAATTTGAAGAACGCTTAAAATCTCTAATTGAAGAAGTAACTAAAAGTAAGGATGTTATCTTATTCATTGATGAAATTCATACAATTGTAGGAGCAGGAGGAGCCGAAGGTGCTATAGATGCTGCTAACATATTAAAGCCAGCATTGGCAAGGGGAGAATTACAATGTATTGGAGCAACTACAATAGAAGAATTTAGAAAGCATATTGAGAAGGACTCTGCTTTAGAAAGAAGATTTCAATCAGTTTTGATAAGTGAACCATCAAAGGAAGAAGCAATACAAATATTGAGAGGATTAAAGGAGAGATATGAGTTTTATCACGGGGTAGAGTTTACAGATAAAGCTATTGAAGCAGCAGTAAATTTATCTTCTAGATATCTTCCAGATAGATATCTCCCTGATAAAGCGATAGATTTGATTGATGAGGCTGGAGCTAAGTCGAGAATTGAAGCTAGCAGCATTAATGGAAATACAGAAGTTAAAGTAATGGAATCAGATTTAGATACTTTAATAGAGTGTAAGCTTCTTGCAGTTAAAAATGAAGAGTTTGAAAAAGCAGCAGTTATCCGTGAAGAAGAGAATACTCTTAGAAGTTCTATTAATTCTAAAAAGAGAAATCTTGTTGGAAGCAAAGAGACCATGAGGATTAGAGTTGATGAAGAGGAAATAGCTAGAGTATTAGCAGGATGGACGAAAATACCTGTTGATAAACTAACTGAAAAAGAAACTGCAAAGCTTTTGAAGCTGGAAGATATATTAAGAGAAAGAGTAATTGGTCAAGAGGAAGCAATTGAAGCTATATCAAAAGCTGTGCGAAGGGCTCGGGTTGGATTTAGAGATCCTAAGAGACCAATTGGAAGTTTCATTTTCTTAGGACCAACTGGAGTTGGTAAGACGGAGTTATCAAAGGCCCTGGCAGAAGCAATATTTGATGACGAAGAAGCTTTGATAAGAGTTGATATGACAGAATACATGGAAAAGCATTCTATTTCTAAATTAATCGGATCGCCACCAGGATATGTTGGGTTTGATGATGGAGGACAATTAACAGAGAAGATAAGAAGAAAGCCGTATTCAGTAGTTCTATTTGATGAAATTGAAAAAGCTCATCCTGATATATTCAATATATTGTTACAGATATTAGACGATGGAATACTAACAGATTCAACAGGTAGAAAGATAAATTTCCAAAATACAATTATAATAATAACTTCAAATGCTGGCACAGCCATGCTTAAAAAACAAAATTCCTTAGGATTTGCAAAGCCATTTGAAGAGGATGAGGAAGAATATAAGAAAATGAAGGTAATACTTCTTGAGGATATAAAGAAGACATTTAGGCCAGAGCTTATAAATAGAGTTGATGAAATTATCGTATTTCGTAAGCTTACAGAAAAAGATATGATAAGTATAGCCGATATAATGGTTAGGGCACTTTGTGAACGTGCGAGAAAAAACAAGCTTAATTTAACAGTAACAGATGCAGTTAAATTATATATAAGTAAACAAAGTGAAACAGATACTTATGGAGCAAGGCCACTAAGAAAATTAGTTACTAAATTAATTGAAGATAGAGTAGCTGAGGAAGTATTAAAAGGAAATTTAGAAGTTACTGATTGTATTACTGTGGATATGGATAATAATGATTTGAAGATCATGAAATCCATGTAGAAGTTATATTGTTTTAATGTAAAAATAGGTATATAATTACTGTGCACGTTTAATTAAAACCACTTGAATAAGTGGTTTTAATTGTATAGAAATTATTTATTAGTGTATAAATATATTTAGAATATGAAATAAGGGAAGAAAAACTAATGATTTTTTATTAGTGGGTGAGGTGTTTTATGGCCAAGATAAAAAAGATGTTTGTGTGTAATGAATGTGGATATGAGTCACCAAAGTGGATGGGAAAATGTCCCGGATGTAATGGATGGAACACATTTACAGAAGAAGTTAAGGATGAGTCCATAAATAATTTTAAGAGGGCTGTAACAATATCATCAGGCAATAAGCCTAAAAGTATAACTGAAGTAAAATCTAGCGAATATGAAAGATTAGATACAGGTATTGGGGAGTTAAACAGAGTTATAGGCGGGGGTTTAGTTAAGGGGTCTTTAACTTTAATTTCAGGAGATCCTGGGATTGGAAAATCTACAATTTTGCTTCAAAGTGCAAGTAATATAGCAAAAAAATATGGTAAGGTTCTTTATGTTTCAGGTGAGGAATCCGAAGAACAGATAAAAATGAGGGCAGAACGACTTAAAGCTACATGTAATGAGCTTTATATAGTTTCTGAAACTAATATAGATATAATTGAAGAGCATATTTTATCTATGGAGCCAACTTTTGTAATAATAGACTCTATACAGACTTTATATAAAGCAACTATAACGTCAGCACCAGGAAGTGTATCTCAGGTTAGAGAGTGTACTAATGACTTGATGAGAATTGGAAAAACAAAAAATATTCCTTTATTTATTGTGGCCCATGTTACAAAGCAAGGTGAATTGGCAGGACCAAGAGTTCTTGAACATATGGTAGATACAGTACTTTATTTTGAAGGTGAAAGAACACAGGAGTTTAGAATAATAAGAACTATTAAAAATCGTTTTGGAACAACTAGTGAAATTGGTGTTTTTGAAATGAGAGAAAGTGGTCTTGAGGAAGTAACAGATGCTTCATCTGTGTTTTTACAAGAAAAATCAATGCAGCAAGAGGGGTCAGTAGTTATTGGAATATTAGAAGGAACTAGACCTATATTAGTAGAAATACAAGCATTAGCAAGTGAAACTAAAGCTGTTATGCCAAGAAGGACAGCGGTTGGAGTCGATCATCAAAGATTGAGCTTAATTCTAGCAGTTTTAGAGAAGAAGCTTAAAGTTCCATTTTATAACAGTGATGTTTATGTGAACGTAGTTGGTGGATTAAATGTAGATGGAACCTATGGAGATTTAGGTATAGTGTTAGCTTTAATTTCAAGCATAAAAAGTCGTGAGATTAAACTAGAAAACCTTTTGGTAATTGGTGAGGTTGGATTGACAGGTGAGGTAAGGCCTATAGCACATGCTGAAAAAATCATAAATGAAGCTGTTAAAATGGGATTTACGAACATTATCTTACCTGAAAAAAATAAAGCAAAAATAACTAATAAGATGGTAAATCTTATTGGTGTAACAACAGTTAAAGAAGCAGTTTCGAAAATATTTTAGTAGAAGCAGCTATAGGAGGGTTTTATGAGGGAACAAAAGCAGAAGGAGTTAATGGCAATATTAAATATCATGTCTCCAGGAACTTTGTTAAGAGAAGGATTAGATAATATACTAAGAGCAAAAACAGGTGGACTCGTGGTGTTAAGTGATAGAGAAGAAGTTTTAAAAATGGTTGATGGAGGTTTTGCAATAAATTCAGAGTATACTCCTGCATATGTATATGAGCTGGCTAAAATGGATGGAGCTATAGTTATAAGCAGCGATTTGAAAAGAATTCTTTATGCAAATACGCAATTAATGCCTAATCCTTCAATTGTGACACAAGAAACTGGAACTAGACACAGAACAGCACAAAGAGTTGCTAAGCAGACAGGCGATATCGTTGTGGCTATTTCACAAAGAAGAAATATTATTAGTTTATATAAAGGTGATATTAAATATGTATTAAGAGAGAGTGGAGAAGTATTAGCTAAAGCTAATCAGGCTATCCAAACACTGGAGAAATATCAGCTTGTACTAAATCGTGTTATAAGCAATTTGAACTTATTAGAGCTTCAGGATTTATCAAGTTTATTAGATGTAGTTACTGCAGTTCAGCGTAATGAGATGGTAATGAGGATTGTATATGAAATTGAAACATATATATGTGAACTTGGAAATGAAGGACGACTTATTTCTATGCAGTTATATGAATTGATTAATGGAGTGGAGCAAGAGGGAAGAAGATTAATTAGAGATTATTGTAGCGATGAAGCTAAATATGAGGAAATATATAAGAATATAGAGAAGCTTTCATCACAGGACTTACTTGATTTAGATATAATTGCAAAGGTGTTAGGGTATCCTGGAATTCAGTTAGTTGATAAATTGATTTCACCAAGAGGATATAGAATTTTAAATATGATTCCTAGAATTCCATCAAGTATCGTAGATAATATGGTAAAGCATTTTGGGGAACTTCAAAAAATTATGAATGCTTCCTTAGAAGAGTTAGACTTAGTAGATGGTATTGGAGAGGCACGTGCTAAAGCTATAAAAAACGGACTTAGAACATTGAAGGAAAGATTTATTTTGGACAGACAAATATAGCACAAAGCTAAGGCTTTGTGCTATTCTTTAGTATAATATTAAAAATTTTAAATTGGCTTATTTGAAATAAAGACCGTTTGAGTTGTTAAAGAATATTTATTATTACTTTTTATTGTATTAATATTAAAGTAAATGCAATTTATCGAAGGTTGTAATGTTTTTATACTCAGTAAGAAGTATATCGTATAAATTTAGATCTAAACTATTGCATAATGAGGTTATGTAAAATAAGTGGTTGCCTAGTTCAGTTTCAATTACTTTTCTACAATTTTCACATATGCATCCTTCAAGGTGTGAACTTAGTTGGACGTCTAGATCATCGAGTGTTAATTTATCTAACTCTTCATTGCTTAAAGAGTAATTAATATTCTGTTTTTCAGCTTTGATTTTAATACATCCACAGCCAGTAACAGCTTTTACAACGGATCTGTTAACTCTGCTTTGGGATTCCTGAATCTTACTTAGTATATCAAGTATACTCTTATGTCTTAAAAGACAGCTATCAACGGAATTTTGATATTCATCAAATATTAGATCCTTCATAATGTATCACTCCTTTTAAACCTATGTGCTTACTGGAAATATCTTTAAATATATGATATCTCATTATTTAATTTATTGATAGGGGGTGATGAAGACTTTGATATTATTTTTAGTTGATGGGAATATATTCAAACTATTAGTTTAAGGGGAAATTTGTAAAAGATTAAATTTATATATACTTAATCAAATTTTAGTTAATATTTTTAGTTTTCGTTGAAATGAATTAAGTGATAATATATATTAATTGTAAAGGGTAATGTATGATTATTGAAAAAACTTAAGAATGTTTAAAATAAGTCGATAATATAGGATATTATGGTTAAAAGTTGTAAATAATCAAGTTATAATATTAAATTTTAGGGAGGTGTTATAATGCTGAAAAAAATACTAAGAGGGCTGTTTACTTTAATTGGAGGCGTTCTTGGATATATATTAGGTGCGTGGGGCGTATCTATGGAATTTGTATCAAAACTAGGATTAAGTAAAATTCCTCTTGCACCAGTTATATTTGTTGTTTTTTGCATTTTATTTGTCGGACTTATATTTTATTTTATTTCACCAGTTTTAAATTCAGGAATTATAAAAAGTATGGAATACTTAGAAAGGTCAGCACAGAAGGTACCTGTTATTGATATCGTATTTGCAGGGGTTGGGGCCTTAATTGGACTTGTTATATCAGTTTTACTATCATCATTGATAAGAATTGAGTCCGTGATATTTACTATAATAACTGTAATTGTAACTATAATAATTACAGTATTATGTGCGGATATTTGCGTTAGAAAAAAAGATGAAATTATGCATGTTTTTTCTAACCTAAGAAAAACCGGTGTTAAGGATTCAAAAAATAAGGTAGCTGTGGATAAGGGTTGTCCAAAGGTGTTAGATACTTCTGTAATAATAGACGGAAGAATTTTTGATATTTGTGAAACAGGTTTTATTGAAAGCACACTGGTAATACCAACATTTGTATTGGATGAGCTTAGACATATTGCAGATTCGTCTGATTCGTTAAAGAGAACAAAGGGTAGACGAGGATTAGATATACTTAATAAAATCCAAAAGGAATTAAGTATAAAGGTAGAAATTTGGGAAGGTGATTTCAAAGATATAAAGGAAGTAGATATTAAACTTCTTAAACTTGCCCAAACTTTAAATGGAAAAGTAATAACAAATGATTATAATTTGAATAAAGTGGCAGAACTTCAGGGAGTTCCAGTTTTAAATATTAATGAATTAGCTAATGCGGTTAAGCCAGTTTTATTGCCGGGAGAAGTGATGAATACCGTAGTGATAAAAGATGGAAAAGAGGCAGGCCAAGGTATTGCATATTTAGATGATGGAACTATGATAGTTATTGAAGAAGGTAGAAAATTCATAGGTGAGAATATTAGGGTTGTAGTTACATCAGTACTTCAAACAGCCGCAGGAAGAATGATATTTGCAAGACCGAAGGAAGATTAGGGACAATGGAGGACTTATGGGAAAGAATATAGCTCTTATTTTAGCTGCAGGTCAAGGAAAAAGAATGGGTGCAGGAATTAATAAACAATTTTTAACTCTGCAGGATAAACCAGTTTTATATCACACATTAAAAGCATTTTCTGATAATTCACAGATAGATGAGATAGTTTTGGTATGTGCAGAAAAGGATATGGACTACTGCAAGAATAGTATTGTTAAAGAGTATGGCTTTTCTAAAGTTAAATCTTTAGTATCAGGTGGAGCAGAGAGACAAGATTCAGTATATAATGGGTTGAAAGCTATAAAAAGCTGTGATATAGTATTAATTCATGATGGTGCAAGACCATTTATAACTAATGAGATTATTGATGAGGGTATTAAAATGGCCCATATTCATGGTGCATGTACTTGTGGAGTTAAGGCAAAGGATACTATTAAATTAAAGGATTCAGAAGGGTTTTCTAAGGAAACTTTAAATAGGGAAGTTACCTTCTTAGTGCAAACACCACAATGCTTTAAGTATGAATTAATATTGGATTGTCATGAGAAGCTTAATAAAAACAGAAAAATGGTTACTGACGATACAATGGTTGTTGAAATGTTTAACCATAAGGTGTATCTTTATGAAGGAAGCTATTTTAATATTAAGATTACAACCCCTGATGATATGATTATAGGGGAAAACATATTGAAAAACTCTAGCAATGAATAAAATATAATATATGTGATGACGAAGACTAGTAGGAGCAGAACCACAGAGAGAGAATTCATGGGCTGAGAGATTCTCAATAGCTTTGAACCTACTTCAGAGCAGTAGTTAACAGCTACCGGCTACAGGCCGTTAATTAATTAAGTAATAAATTTTAGGTGGTACCGCGATAGAATTCGCCCTAATGGGGGTGGATTCTATCTTTTTTTTATTTTGTTAAGATTAAGTACTTTTTTCTTGTAACGATATAAAGAAAATTAAAATCAAAACAATTAAAATTAATTATTGAATTTGAATATATAAAATTAAGATGAGGTGTATTAAATGAGATTATCAAATATGTTAATAAGTACATTAAGGGAAGTGCCAGGAGAAGCGGAGATTATAAGTCATCAGCTTATGTTAAGAGCTGGGTTAATTAGAAAGTCAGCTACAGGAATATATACTTTTATGCCAACAGGGGTTAGAGTATTAAGAAATGTTGAGAACATTGTTAGAGAAGAGATGAATGAAGCAGGAGCTCAAGAACTATCAGCATCAGCTTTAATTCCAGCAAGCTTATGGCAGGAATCAGGAAGATGGGATGCTTATGGTCCAGAGATGTTCAGATTAAAAGATAGAAATGGAAGAGACTTCTGTCTTGGACCTACCCATGAAGAGATATTTACAGATTTGGCAAGGAGTGAAATTAAGTCATATAAACAATTGCCACTTAACTTATACCAAATACAAATGAAATATAGAGATGAAAGAAGACCAAGATTTGGAGTTATGAGATCTAGAGAATTTTTAATGAAGGATGCTTATAGCTTTGATAAGGATAGTGAAGGTTTAGATAAGTCATATGATAAAATGCATGAAGCATATAGTAAAATATTCACAAGGTGTGGATTAGAGTTTAGTGCAGTTGAGGCTGACTCAGGAGCCATTGGAGGTTCTAGCTCTGCTGAATTTATGGTTAAATCAGATAGTGGTGAAGATGAAATTGCATTCTGCTCTAAGTGCAGCTATGCAGCAAATACAGAAAAGGCTACATCTCAATTAAGTGAAAAATCATCTGAGGCAGAAAAAGAGTTGATAAAGGTTGAAACACCAGATGTTAAGACTATTGAAGAATTAGAAAAGTTCTTTAATACTGACAGCAAGAAGTTTGCAAAGACACTTATATTTAAAGCTGGTGAACAAGTAATAGGTGTAATGGTAAGAGGAGACAGAACTCTAAATGAAACTAAGCTTACTAATGCTATTGAAGGAAACGTTGAATTAGAAATGGCGGATGAAGCTACAGTTCTAGAAGCAACTGGAGCTGAAGTTGGATTTGCTGGACCAATAGGTTTAAAGGTTGACTTATTATTTGTTGATGAAGAAGTAGTAAGTATGCAGAACTTTATAGTTGGTGCTAATGAAACAGGATATCATTACGACAATGTTAATTACGGAAGAGATTTTGAAGGAACTATTGGCGACTTTAGAACAGTTGTAGAAGGTGACTGCTGTCCAAAATGTGGAGCTCCAATAAATATTAGAAGAGGAGTAGAAGTTGGCCACATATTTAAATTAGGAATTAAATATTCAAGTGCTATGGGAGCTAATTACTTAGATGAAAATGGTAAAGAGCAGCCACTAGTAATGGGATGCTATGGTATTGGTGTTAATAGAACCGTTGCTGCGATTATTGAACAGCACTATGATGAAAATGGAATTACATGGCCAATGGAGATAGCTCCATATAAAGTAATTGTAATGCCAGCCAATATGAAAAATGAAGAGCAGGTTGCAGTGTCAGAAAAGCTATATAATGAATTAAAAGCTAATAGAATAGAGGTTCTATTAGATGACAGAAATGAAAGAGTAGGGGTTAAGTTTAAGGATTCAGATTTAATTGGTATACCTATGAGAATAACTGTTGGTAAGAAGGTTACTGAGGGAATGGTTGAGTTTAAATTAAGAACTGGAAATGATATTGAAGAAGTAACTATAGAGAACGCAGTGGAAAGAATTAAGGCTGAATTAGAAAAGAATAATATAAGATTTTAAGATTCAAATAAGACTATACTTAACCTCAAGTAAGTATAGTCTTATTTGTTTATTATTAATTAAATTTGGAGAAAGTTAAGATGAAAAGTATATTAACAAATATTTATGGTAAAATGATTGAAGGTAGATTTGATTTATAAATATATGTCTAGGAAAGATAAAGAATATAAACTATAATTATATGTAACTTATAATTTACGAAGGTTTATTTCGAAGGAGAAGTTTATGGAGTTTGATATACTAAAGGAAAAGTTTAAACCTGAAGAGGCGCACCTCATTAGTCCATTAACATTAGCCTTTATAGGGGATGCTGTATATGAGGTGTTTGTTAGAACTTATTTACTTAGTGAAAACAAGACGATGAAGGTACAAAAGCTTCATCTTAAAACTGTTGCATATGTTAAAGCTAAAGCTCAAAGTAATTATGCTAAAGCTATTCTAGATTTATTAGAAGAAGATGAGATGGCAGTTTTTAAGAGGGGGAGAAATACAAAATCAACTGCACCAAAAAATGCAGATGTAAGCGAATATAGATGGGCTACAGGGTTCGAAGCAATTATAGGTTATCTGTATATTGCAGGGAAAACAGATAGAATGAATTATTTGCTTAATAAGATTATTGAAGCGGGGGAAGAAACTAAATGTTAAAAGTTAAAATTTTAGAGCACACACCAAATCCAGAAAAGGTTATAGCAGCAGCGGCTAAGTTGTGCTATAGCGCAGTTGGCGTAGATGAAATATCAGAAGGCTTAAGTGAAGAATCAACAGCAAAATTTATAAAAATGCTTTCAAGCTATGGGCATGAGTCACCAATGGAACATGTAAGCTTTACTTTTGCTATTGAGGGTGTATCAAGAAGTTTAACACATCAATTAGTTAGACACAGAGTTGCTTCGTATTCACAGCAAAGTCAAAGATATGTTAAGCTAGCAGCATTTGAGTATATAGTTCCACCAGCTATTGCTGCAAATGAAGAGTGTAAGAAAATATTTGTAGAAGCGATGAAAAGGGATCAAGAGGATTATGATAAGATAGTTGAAATATTAAAGGCTGAAATCTTAGATAAATCTATTGAAAAATTTAAAGCTAGCAAAAATGTTGAAGAGCTTACAGAAAAAGAACTTAAGTCGTTGAGGTCAAAGGCAGAGAAAACTGCAATAGAAGATGCTAGATATGTGTTTCCAAATGCATGTGAAACAAAGATTATAGTTACTATGAATGCTAGGGAATTAAAGCATTTCTTTAGACACAGATGCTGTGATAGAGCTCAGTGGGAAATTAGAGATATGGCTGACGAAATGCTTAGACAAGCAAAATCAGTAGCACCTAATATATTTATAGGGTGTGGTCCAGCATGCGTTAAAGGACCTTGCACAGAGGGAGCTATGACTTGTGGAAGAGTTATAGAAATGAGAGATAAGTATAATAATCTTTAAAAAAAATATATATTAAGGTAAATAAATATTGATAATAAACTAAAGAAAAATATTAAACAAAATAGTAATAGGAGAGATAAAGATGGAATATGGAAGAAAAAACAAAAGTGGTTATGGTGCAGGAGAAGCAGCAAAGCCAAAACGTACAGGTAAGAACAGAAGAGACCAACATATGACTAAGCGTGGAAGCGGAGAGGAATATAGAAATGAATATTCACCAGCTCCAAGAAGAGAAAAGAACTATGGTAGAGAGCAAGCACAAGAGTTTGTAAGAGCAGAGAGATTTGAAGCGGCTGCAAGAGAAGATATGATAGAAGGAAGAAATGCTGTTATAGAAGCTTTAAAATCTGATAGAACTATAGAGTACATAATGATAGCTAAAGGTGATACTAAGGGTTCAATTAGTGTTGTTACAGCATTAGCACAAGAAAAGTCAGTTGTCGTTAAATATGTTGAGAGAGCTAAATTAGATGGTATGAGCGAAACAGGCGCTCATCAAGGTGTTATAGCAATAGTTACACCGTACACATATTTTTCAATAGAAGACATAATAATGGGTGCTAAGGAAAAAGAAGAGGATCCATTTATATTAGTTCTTGATGAAATAGAAGATCCTCATAACTTTGGATCAATAATAAGAATTGCAGAAGTATGTGGTGTTCATGGAATAATAATTCCAAAAAGAAAAAATGTAGGGGTTACAGCTACAGTATATAAGACTTCTGCTGGAGCTACAGAGCATATTAAAATCGCTAAGGTTACGAATATTAATGTAGCTGTTGACCAATTAAAGGAAGCTGGTATATGGGTATATGGAGCTGATATGCGTGGTGAAAAATACTGTTATGATGCAGATTTAAAAGGTCCAGTAGCACTTGTAATTGGAAGTGAAGGAAAAGGAATTTCTAAGCTTACAAAAAGCAAATGTGATGTTTTAGTGAAAATACCTATGGTAGGAAAGGTTAATTCATTAAATGCATCTGTTGCCTGCGGAATGATTAGCTATGAAATACTTAAACAAAGATTAAAATAGGATAATGAGGTTAGTAAATTGAAACATATTTTCGTGGATGGATATAATGTAATTAATAGTTGGCCGGAATTAAATAGCTTGAAAAATGATAGCTACGAAAGTGCAAGAGCTAAGCTGATTGATTTGCTATTAAACTATGCTGCCTATAAGGGGTGTAAGGTGGTATTGGTATTTGATGCTCATATGGTTAAAGGAAGCTTAGAAAAAAAAGAGAGAATCGGCAATTTGACAATAGTATTTACAAAGACAGATGAGACTGCTGATAGTTATATTGAAAGAACAGTTAATAATATTGGTAGAAAATCTGAGGTCTATGTAGTAACTTCCGATTCGTTAGAACAGCAGTTGATTTTCCAAAGAGGAGCAAGTAGAGTTTCCTCTTTGGAGTTTTATCATTGGATAAATGATGAGAAGAATAGGATAGCTAAACGTTGTGAAACCACTGGGGGAACCCAAAGAAATCTCTTTGAAGAGTATATTGATAAAGAAAGTGCTGAAAAATTAGAAAAGATTAGGAGAAGTAGGTAATTAATCTTGACTACATAAAATTTGTTAATGTATAATTTAGTTGAGGTTATTTACGCTTTGGAGGGGATATTGTTGGGGAATGAAAATAGCAATAATGAACACAACTCCATATTTGTAGGGAAAAAAGATGAAGAAGTAGTAGCTATGGCAAAAGAAGGTAACGACAGAGCCTTGGAATATCTTCTCTGTAAATATCAAAACTTTGTAAAATCCAAAGCAAAATCTTATTTTTTAATTGGGGCAGACAAGGAAGATATATACCAGGAGGGAATGATAGGTCTTTTTAAAGCTATCAGAGATTTTAAAGACGATAAACTAGCATCCTTTAAGGTATTTGCAGAGTTATGTATAACTAGACAGATAATAACGGCAGTTAAGACAGCAACGAGACAAAAGCATATTCCGCTTAATACTTATATATCTTTGAATAAACCTATATATGATGAGGAATCAGATAGGACATTATTGGATATAATATCCGGTATAAAGGTATCTGACCCTGAAGAACTTATCATTGACCGAGAGGAAATGGAGAATATTGAAAGTAAGATAGGAGAAGTTCTATCAAGTTTAGAGATGGAGGTTCTAAATTCATATCTTGATGGGAAATCCTATCAAGAAATTGCAAGTGATTTAGACAGGCAAGCTAAGTCTATTGATAATGCGTTACAGCGAGTGAAAAGAAAGCTTGAAAAGTGTTTGGAACAAAGCTGAAACCGTGTTGACAAATGATTTAGTTTAATATATAATAAAAAACTGATAAAAGTATTTTATAAGCTTAAATTTAGTATTGAATGCTCATATAGCTCAGTAGGTAGAGCGTCACCTTGGTAAGGTGGAGGTCACCGGTTCAATCCCGGTTATGAGCTCCAATTAAATAGCAACACACGTGGATAAGTTTACATTAATCAAGTGAAAATATAATGTTTTCCAAATAAGGAGGAATTTAAAATGGCTAAGGCAAAATTTGAAAGAAGCAAACCACACGTTAACATTGGAACTATAGGACACGTTGACCACGGTAAGACTACATTAACAGCTGCTATAACATCAGTATTAGC
>OKWQ01000291.1_pt1 | contig 20665 bp, 21 predicted proteins | sample 1607071 | NCBI WGS metagenome assembly OKWQ01 (sample SAMN07501039, study PRJEB24779) | human gut metagenome
ATGAAGAAGGAATAATCTCGATATGGATATGTTTGACCATATTTTGAGTAGCAGAAATAAGATGAAGCCTATATTTAAAGTAAGTTTATATTTTCTTATAGTATTAGTTTTATCTATAGTAGGGCCAATGTTTGTGACGCCAGTACTATATAAGATAGGATTAGTGCCGCCATTAGTTTTAATGGTAATACACATAATATTTTTCATAGTGCCAGCAATAATATATATAATTGTAACTAAGAGTAATTATAAAAAGGTTTTTAGCTTTAAAAAACCAAAGGGAAAAGATGTGTTCTTTTCTATATTAATAGCAGCTTTAGCGCTTCCAATAATGACATTCTTCTCATATACATCAAGTTTCTTTTATACAAATGATGTAGCCTTAGTTTTGGATCAAATGAGAGCATATCCATTATGGTTAATGATTTTAGTTGTAGGGGTAACACCTGCCATAACAGAAGAAATAACTATAAGAGGTATTGCCTTATCAGGATTTGAATTTAAAAGTAAAAATGTAGCTGCAATAATGACAGGAATAATGTTTGGTATTCTTCATTTAAATGCACATCAATTTTTATATGCTACAGCCATGGGAATAATTTTAGCTTATGTAGTAAGAGCTACAGGAAGTATATTTTTATCAATGTTAATCCATTTTCTAATTAATTCATGGAATTTAATTCAGCAAAGAATAGTTAGTCAAGGAATAACTACAGAGGATTTAGTACATTCTATGGACTCTATAAAAAATATTCCAATGGAATTAAAAATAGGAGTGTTCTTCTACTATTTAATTTTTGCAATAGTAGCTGCATTTTTAATTAGTTACCTAATAAGAAAGATGGAAAAGAGAAACTTCGATATAACTTTAGATGAGTTAGATGTTGCAACAAGAGTTTCTTATAAAGAAGAGAGAGTAATAAATGCACCATTTATAATAAGTGTAATAGTATTTATTGTATATACCTTCTTTATAATGAAGGGGTAATACAAAGTCGTTGTAATATTATTTGAAACCTGGCTTATTTTTGCATTTATGAATTAAAAAAATAGCAAATAAGCTTTAAAAAAGGAATAAGAATTTCTTTTTTATTCCGATTATAAATTTGCTTGTGCAAATTTTATACTATGAAACTCTTTAAAGGTATATATAAAAAAAGACAAAATAGCTTTTATAGTAATTAAAAACTATTTTGTCTACAGAATGAAAAAAGGAACTGTTTGGGAGAACAGTTCCTTTTTTATTAAATTGTGTGGTTAACTTAAGAGTGTATTAAGCTATTAGTATTATTGACTAATAATTAAAAAAATATACCAATTAATATATTTTAAATTTTTTGCCTAGAATAGTGTTTTTATATTCTAAGGTTGCATCTGTAAAGAAATGAGAAATTTTCTTGTCTGCAACTATTTTAATACCATTATCCATAACCACATCATCATTTTCACGCTGTTCATCCAGAACAACTTCAATATTTAAGCCTGCTCAGCTAGAGGAACAAGCTTTTATTCTAAGGGCATCTTTATCACTATTATCAAGCATATCTTTAACTTTATCTAAAGTGTTTGGATGTATTTTAACCTTCATAATAAAAACCTCCTTATAAATTTTAGTGAACTTAATATATAAATTAACTTTATTTATTAAATTATATACTCATATTAAAAAGGGAGCTATAGTATGTAATTTTAAGAAAATAAAAAAGAGAAATAGTGTTATTATTTTTTTATATATTTGAATAATAATATATGAATTTAGAAACAATATGAATATTTATATGATAAAATAGTTTTATTAACAAAATGTTCAAAAAGTACTTGAAATTTTACCCGAAAGTGATATTATAAATTATATAAGGAATAACAATTATTAATTAATATGACTTAAAAATTATTTATTTGGAAAAATAATTTTAATTGTGTTTTTTCAAATAAGTGATTTGTAGGAGGTTTTTTATTATGAAAAGTTTAAAAGGCACTAAAACTGCTGAAAATCTAATGAAATCATTCGCTGGTGAATGCCAAGCAAGAACAAGATATACTTATTTTTCAAGTACAGCTAGAAAAGAAGGTTATGTTCAAATATCAAATATATTTTTAGAAACTGCTGAAAATGAAAAAGAACACGCTAAGAGATTTTATAAATTCTTAAAAGACGATCTTCAAGGAGAAGCTGTAGAAATAAATGCTGCTTACCCAGTAGAATTACCTACAGATACATTAACTAACTTAAAATTTGCTGCTGACGGAGAACATGATGAATTAAGTAATCTTTATCCATCATTTGCTGATGTGGCTGACGAAGAAGGATTCCCAGAAGTAGCTGCTGCTTTCAGAATGATAGCTAAAGCAGAAACTGCTCACTATAATAGATTTATGAAATTAGCTAAAAACATTGAAGAAGGAAAAGTATTCAAAAAAGATGAAGTAGTACTTTGGAAATGTGGAAACTGTGGATTTATTTGGGAAGGTGCAGAAGCTCCATTAAAATGTCCTGCATGCTTACATCCACAAGCTTACTTTGAAGTTTTCAAAGAAACTTATTAAAAAATAGATTTATTCATGCTTAACTCGTATAATTTTATCAATTGAATGTAAATATAATAAACTAAAACTTATTTCAGAGAGAAGAAATTCTCTCTGATTTTTTTATAAATAAAGAGCGTATATCAAAATAACTTTTGATGTACGCTCTATAAATTTTAAGTTTTAATGTAGTGGATAACTAAATACCACCATTTTGTTTTCATCATTTATTGGTCTCCAAAATTGAATTTCATCAATTAAAAGCTCTCTATCAAAATTATAATCTTGAAGTTTTGTATAAGCTGACTCAAACTCATCCTCTCCCCATACTCTCTGTGCAAAATATGGGTTAGCTAAGGATACATGAAGTTGCCATGTATCTGGGTTAGAAGTCAATTTAAATCCTTCTTTTGATAAATTCTCATAAAGTTCTCTAGAAAGTTTCTTTATTACTCCACTTTCTTCATCTACTTTTAAATTTACAGACCTATAAGGCTCTCCAAATTTAATTAGTCCATTTAAATGAACTTCAAATTTTTTATATGATTTTAAAGTGTTTTTTACTACTTCGTTTAATTTATCCATATCAGGATCTTCAATTACAGCTAAGGTAATATGAAGCATAGGAAGGTTCTCATAAAGTTTATATTCATTTGAAATGGATTCTTGCAATGGCTTTATTATTGCATAGGAAACCTTATCAAATAGTGCCACTAAGTAATATAGCATAGATAAACCCCTTTCTTACTAGTTTGTACAATTTATACCAAGTATTTAATCTATTATATCATATAGAAACTTAGGAAGACTACAAATAGACCTTATTACAATAGGATATACACCTTTAAGAAAATGGTTGATTTTACTTAAAAGTAATATTAAGAAAATAATTGATTTTATTTAAAAGTAATATTAAATTTTGAGAACAAATTTTAAAAAGATGTATATATTAGTTTATTGAGGGAATTTATGAGGAATCCAAAAAGCTTTTAGTAAACTGAAAGTAAAAAAGAGATAAATTTTATGGAGAGGAAGAAAAATATATTTGAAAAACTAAAGTTAGATAATATACTATATATAATGTATATTAGAGAGTTTAAAAATAAGTTTATTTAATATATATTTTAGTTTGAAATTTTTGAAAGGTGGAATAGGGAAATGGTAGAAAGCAGAGTAAGTAGATTAAATAAGAAAAAATCATCTAAGATGTCAGTTCTATATAATATAGTTGGAATTTGCTTTTTAGCTTTAATTTTATTTGTTGGTAGCCAAATGTTTCTTTAAGAATTGATTATTTAGTTGGAGTTTGTTTACGTAGATAGAATTTCTGTATAAAGAAGTTATTTTTTATAGTTAATCAAAGTATTTTCTTTATATGGAGAAGATTAGTGTAAATAAAAATTCCAGCTTAAAATATTTAGTATTTTACATAATATGAGGTTTAGTTTAGAAAATAGATTTTTTGTTAAGGGATAGTATTTTGAGGTCATATATTTTATGAGATTATTTTTATAGATATTTTTAGATAAGGAGAGATGGAAGTTAAATGAGTATTTTAATAGTTAAAAATATGAATCATGGCTTTGGAGATAGAGCTATATTTGAAGATGTGTCTTTCAGACTTTTAAAGGGGGAGCACGTTGGACTTATAGGAGCAAATGGAGAAGGTAAATCAACTTTCATGAACATAATTACAGGTAAACTTATGCCAGATGAGGGAGATGTTCAATGGAGTAATAAGGTTAGAGTTGGTTACATGGATCAGCATGCTCAGCTTGAGAAAGGCAAAACTATAAGAGAAGTTTTAAGAGAAGCATTTCAGTATCTTTTTGATATGGAAGTTGAAATGAATGGTCTTTATGAGAGAATGGGTGAAATGTCAGAGGATGAGATGACTAAAGCCTTAGAAAGAACAGCTACAATTCAAGATATGTTAGATCATAATGGATTTTATATGATAGATGCAAAGGTTGAAGAGGTTGCAGCTGGATTAGGTCTTAGAGATGTAGGATTAGATAAAGATGTTACTGATTTAAGTGGAGGACAAAGAACTAAGGTTTTATTAGCTAAACTTTTATTAGAAACACCAGATATATTACTTCTAGATGAGCCTACAAACTACCTTGATGAGGAACATATAGCTTGGCTTAAGAACTATTTAATAGGATATGAAAATGCCTTTATATTAATATCACATGATATTCCATTCTTAAATAGTGTAGTAAATGTAATATACCATGTTGAAAATAGAGCCTTAACTAGATACACAGGTGATTATGATAACTTTATGAGAGTGTATGAAGCTAACAAGAAGCAATTAGAGGCTGCTTATGAAAGACAACAGGCTGAAATAGCTAAACTTGAAGACTTCGTTGCTAGAAATAAGGCTAGAGTTGCTACAACAGGTATGGCAAGAGCTAGACAAAAGAAATTAGATAAAATGGATAGAATTGAGCTTGCTACTGAGAAACCAAAACCAGAGTTTAACTTTAAGCAAGGAAGAACTTCAGGTAAATTAATCTTTGAAGCAAGGGATTTAGTTATAGGATATGATGAGCCACTTAGTAAACCACTTAACATAAGAATGGAAAGAGGGCAAAAAATAGCCTTAGTTGGAGCTAACGGACTTGGAAAATCAACACTTCTAAAAAGCTTAATGGGATTAATAAAACCAATAAGCGGAGAGGTTGAAACAGGAGACTATCAAAGCATAGGATACTTTGAGCAAGAAATAAAAGAAGCAAACTATAATTCATGTATAGAAGAAGTGTGGCAAGAGTTCCCTGGATACACTCAATACGAAGTAAGAAGTGCCTTAGCTAAATGTGGATTAACAACTAAGCACATAGAAAGCTCAGTAGCAGTATTAAGTGGAGGAGAACAAGCTAAGGTAAGACTTTGTAAACTAATAAACAAAGAAACAAACATACTTATCCTAGATGAGCCAACAAACCACTTAGACGTTGAAGCTAAGGAGGAATTAAAGAGAGCATTAAAAGAATATAAGGGAAGCATACTTTTAGTTTGCCATGAACCTGAATTCTATAGAGATGTAGTAACAGATGTGTGGTCATGCGAAGATTGGACTACTAAGATTGTTTAGTAAAATTGTTAAAAGAGTTAGTTTTTATACTAACTCTTTTGTATGTAAAAACAAGGTTATTAATAAGCTTATAATATTTAACTAAGTTAAATTCATTGCTAAAATAACAGATGTTCTATAAATATAACTTTTAGAAGTTTTATTTATAGAACATCTGTTATTATTTTATATTAATCTACTTCCATTTTAAAAAGAGCTAATCCCTCCATCCAGTATATATCAACTAATATCCATCCTTTTTTAGATAATTCATTAAAAGAAAGTTCTAGTTGAGATATTCTTTTATCTTGAACATCTTTATTAAAAAATGAATTCTTAACTGATATTTCTGGTAAGTTTAAAAATTTGTATTCTAAGCTTTTCATAAAAGTCCCCTTTAAAAGAAATATATTTACTATAATTTTACATTAAAAGGGAAAATAATGTTTTTATTTAATACATATATTACAAAATATTATTATTTTATTTAATATTATAATTAGAGATTTAATTATTTATTTTAACCATAGCTTTTATTTTTCTTTAAAATTGTGTCTTTCAAGAAGCAATTCAATAGCTTCATCAAGTAGTTTACTTCTATCAATTCTAGTTTGTTCTTTTAATAAGTTTAATTTTCTTAAAAGATCCTTATCAATTGAAGTTGCTAATCTACCTCTATTTACGAGATTACCCATTTAATACCTCCAAAAATATAAATGAATTTTATATTTTATTATAACCTTAAATGTTAAATATATACTTTTATAATTTATAAAATAATTTTTTTACATGAATAATAGTGTCATAGTATGACACATACTAACATAGATGTCACATAGATTATAAAAAAAATTAAAATATGGGAGTGTGTAATTTAATGAGAAGATTAGCTTGTTATATAAGAGTATCAAGTAATAAAGATGACCAACAGAGTTCATTAATTCAACAGGAAATTTTATTAAGAGAAAAGTTTAAACAGGAAGACTTAATAATTTATAGCGATACTGGAACGGGAGTAAGTTTTAATAGAGAAGGTTTTAAAAGACTTATGTATGATGCAGGTTTAAATATATGTAAACTAAATGATGGAAGAATAACATTTGAAGCTGATAATATTAGAAAACCTATATTTGATGAAATTGTAGTTATAAATACATCAAGATTTAGTAGAAATATTGCAATAATAGATATATTAAGAGTTCTGTGGGATTATAAGAAAATTAATGTTCATTTTTTAGATAATTGCAAAAACAGTAATAATCCTAATGATATGACTGTATTAAAGATGTTTTTTTCAATGGCAGAAAATGAATCAATGGAAACATCTAATAGAACTAAAAGAGGAAATGAAATTTCTATACTAGATAATACAATAAGAAATAATAGTATATTTGGATGGGACTTTGATAGAGAAAATAATTATTTAAAAATAAATAAAAAAGAGGCTGAGATTGTTAGATTTATATTTAAAACAGCATTGACTAATGGATTAAAAATGACTGCAAAAATAGTTAATGAAAAAGGGTATAGAACTAAGAAAAATAGATTATGGAGTAGTAGTACAATAAAAACATTAATAGTTAATCCAAAGTACAAAGGATATAATGTTAGAAATAAATATAGTAATGAGAATATGTTTACTGGCGTTAAAAGTAAATATGTAAAAAAAGAAAATTGGATTATACAAAAAAATAATAGAATAGAGCCTATTGTTTCGGAAGAACTTTGGGAAGAAGTTCATAGGGCTTTAGAAAGCAGATGTTTACATGGGAATAGAGGTATAAATTCCAATACATATGACACTAAAGGTAAAGTGAAGTGCAAAAAATGTGGTGCAAATTATTGTAGAGCTGTTGAAAGAAAGATAAGTGAAAAGCCTAAAAGGAATCAATATCTTATATGTTCTAATAAAAAGAAGAATGGTAAGATATCTTGTGATGCTGAAAATATCAACATAGGTGTTTTAGATGATTATATAGAAAAAGAAAGAAAAATTTATTACGAAAAAATAAGACTTAAATATATGACAGAAATAGTGTACTTAAAAGAAGAGCTTGAAGAAAAAGAAAGTTTAGGGAAAAAAGAAATTAATGAAAAACAAGAAAGATTAAATAAAGAATTAATTGATTTAAAATTAAAAGAAAATGAAATATTAGATAAATTTATAAAAGAGAAAGAATTAATTGACATTAAGATATTAGCTGATAATTTGAAACTTATTGACGAAAAAATAAAAGAAATAAAAAGTAAAATTTTAAATTTAGAAGAAATAGAAAGTTATAAGATAAGAAAGAAGTTAGAGATAAAGGATATAGAAGAGAAAATAAAGTGCTTACCTCTTGAAGAAATGACAAGAGAAAATTTTTTGAAGAAGATTGATAGAATTATTGTTGGTGGAAAAGATGATTTAAATATAACATATTATTAAGATTAATTACATATATGTTATGGTTATAATTTATAGCTTATATATTATAGTTTCAAGTATATTTAATACTATAGCAGTTAAATAACCAATACTTATTTTTAAAAATTATAATAAATTTAGACTTTAATAACAATATATAATATCAAAATAGAAACAAGCAAGTTATTTACAAGAGAACGTAAGTTCTATATAATTTGATATGAATAAGTACTTACTTGATAATTTATAATTATGATATACTTAATAAGTTATACAAAAAAGAAAAGGCGGTGTAGTTATGTTAAAACTTGCAACTGTTTTTAGTGGTATAGGTGCTATAGAACATGCACTTAAAAGAATGGGAATAGGGCATGAAATAGTTTTTGCATCAGATAATGGTGATGTTGATATATTTAAAAAGAAAATTAATATTAACTTTGTAGATATAATAAACGAATTGAATAGACTAAAAAAGATAATAAATAATATAGATTTAGAAATCGATAGTGATTATGAATACTTAAATGATTTAGAAAGTCATCTATGTAGAATTAATGAAAGAATTACTATTATTAAAGATGAAAATAAAAATTGTAAATTTGATATTTTTCCCATTATTGATAAAGTAGATAATGAAAAAATAAAAAATGATATAAAAACAATACTTAATAACTATAATAATAAAAACGATATTGAAAATATTGATAAAATATTAATTATAAGTAAAATAGAAAAAGAGAATCCAAATTTAATACATGAAATAATTAGTGAAAATAGTATTAACATAAAATCGGTTATAAAAGAACTAAAAGAAATTGTAGTGCAATTAGGGATGTTGGATGAAAAAATAGAAACTTTAAATATACATAGTGAACTTAGAAAAATTAAAAATTATTCAGATAAGAAAAAATATGTAGATAACTTGTATAAAGGAAAAGAAAAATCGAATTTTGTCAAACAAAGTTATTTTGCTAACTACAATATAGATGAGGCTAATTTTCATTGGAATGTTTCTTTTATTGATGGATATCAATATAGGAACAAAGTAGATTTATTCGTAGGAGGAAGTCCTTGTCAGTCTTTTTCTATGGTAGGAAAACAACGTGGATTAGGTGATACTAGAGGAACTTTATTTTATGAATATGCTAGATTAGTAAAGGAGATACAACCAAAAGTATTTATTTATGAAAATGTAAAGGCTGTATTAAATAATGATAATGGTAAAACATGGAGTACTATGAGTAAGGTATTCGATGAATTAGGTTATAAGTGGAAATTGATGGTTCTTAATAGTAGAGATTTTGGAGTAGCACAAAATAGAGAAAGAATTTTTGTTGTTGGATTTAGAAATGATATAAAATTAAAAAGAGAGTTTGAGGAACCTAAAAAAAGAGTACTTAATAAAACTATGAAAGATTATCTTTTAGATAATGTATCAGGTAAATATTATTTAAATAAAAAAGGCGTAGCTTTTGTTACTGATAAAAAAAATCTTAAGAAAAAATGGACTCAAATTGATGGTGAAATTCAATTATGTCAAAAGAAAAATCAACAATTTAACTGGCATGGAGATTTTGTATTTGAAGAAGAAAATAAAGATAAAGAAAAAACTATACAGGACTTAGAAAAATATTTTTTATCAGAAAAGGTAAAAAAGTACGTTTTAGCAAGTGGAACTAAGAATTTTTATTCTAAGCCAGAAATAGATTTAGATATAGCGAGACCGCTATTAACTACAATGCATAAAATGCACAGAGCTGGAGTTGATAATTATGTAACTACAGAAGGTAGATTAAGAAAGTTAACTCCTAGAGAGTGTCTAAGACTTATGGGATTTTGTGATAGTTTTAAAATAGTTGTTTCAGATACTCAAGCTTATCAACAAGCAGGTAATTCTATAGTAGTGGATGTTCTTATTGAAATAATGAGTGAAATAATAAATGTATATCCTAAAATAATAGAGTAATTTAAGTATTTATAATAATATTAAATAAAGGGTTATAAACTAACCCTTTATTTTTTATCTTTTAAATATATTATCCCTATGATATTGGAGATATAAATTTCTATTTCCAGTAGAATTATTAATATTATAAACTTGTCCATCAATTAAATTTAAGGATGTAATTATTTGTTGATTTAATTTTGATGAAATAATTAATGATCCATCATTATTAAAACTAATTAGACCTTTATCAAATAGAACATCATATGAAGGGGTTAAAGTTAGGCCATTATACCCATCCAATCTTTCGTGATTATTTCTACATTGACTCCAAGGAATTATATGGCTAGCTCTTAGCATAAAAGAGTCTGATATATCAGTAAATGGACATTTTGGCATTATTCTAATAACATTGCTTCTAAATTTACCTTGTCCATTTCTTGCTTTTATCAATGAAGTTCTTTCAGTAGAATCAATATTAGTATCGTTCTTTATATTAATTTCTAGACTTTCTTCTGACTGAAATCTATTATATGGTGTGTTTGGAGCTGTAAATGTTAAAGTAAAAATATAAATTATATCGTCACAATATGAATTGTTTCTAAGTTTATATATATTAAGTTGAGAATATAATGGGATAGAGAGTTCTCTTATTATATTCCATGCATCATCGATGCAGCCTATATAAAATCTAGTGGAATCAAGCTCACCATTTTGCATATAAATATTAAATGGTAATAAATCAGGTAAGTTATTTACTAGTCTTTCACGTTCATTATAAAAACTTAAAATATTTCTATTATGATTTTCTATAGGATTTAGATAATAGTTATGTGTAGAGTATAGATAATCAATTAAATTTTCTTTAAGCAAATAACATGTTGAAGTACAAGCGGGATAAGTTTTACCTTTTTTCGATATTGTCTCTGTAGAAGAAAAGGTAAAAAGTGGAGTAGAATTCTGAGAAGATATATATAATCTAGCTTCACCACTACCAGTACCTATCTTATTATTAGGAGAGACAAATGAATCTGATAAGTTTACTGTTAAACTATCAACTGTAAAATAAATATTGTTATTAATTTTAATATTTTGCATAAAGCACCTCCAATAAACTTTTATGGTATAATAATAATATTTTCGGGTTATAAAAGTCAATTGAAAAAATAAAAAATATTAAAATATAAATAATATATATAAAAAAATAATAATAAATAAATTTAATCGATTGTTTATTGTTTAATTAATTATTTAAAAAAAAAAAAAACCATAAATAAAACCCGAAAATGTTGTAGAATATATTAAGGAGGCTAATGTAGTATGTACAAAGAAAAAGAATGAATAAATGTAATAAAATTCCTATATGAAGAAACAATTAAATATGCTAAAGATAATGGGTTTTATAATAATACATATGAAAAGTTAATGCTATTAGTAGAGCATGAAAATCCAACAGAAGAGTTTTATAGAAGTTTAATTTAATAGGACTATTACCTATATTTTAAATATGGGAAATAGTCTCTTTTGATTTAGAAAATGGTTAAGAAGAGAGGTATTACCTGAACTTAGAGCTAAAGGAACTTATTCTATTAATAAAGAATCTTATAAAGATAACTTAAAAGATGAAAATGAAAATTTATCTTTATATATTCAAGATAAGTTAAATAAGGAAAGAAACTTAAGCTTATTATTAGAGGTTTTAAATTTAATTGATAGGATAACTTCAAAAGAAAATGAAGATAAATTAAGATATTTAAATGATATATTAAATGGGTAAAATATTTAAATTTTGCTTATATTTTATAATATAAAAAATAAGGTTAAAGAGCTATTATTTTAATATTTTATCCTTTAGTGACGGAGTTGTGACGTATTTTTGACGGAGTTGAAACCTGAGTTTTTCTAGTGATATCAATGGTTTTGACGGAAGTGACGGACTTTTTCCTTTTCTGTAGTATACAGAAAAAAATAAAAAAATATATAGATAAAAAAATATATAGTATACATGTATACATAGAAATAGAAAAAAGTCCGTCAAAGTCCGTCATAAGTCCTTCTAAGTAAGTTATATCAAGGGTTTAAAGCATGTGACGGATTTATAAAAGTCTGGTACAAGTCCGTCACAATACTTTTAGAGATTAAATTTACATGGTCTAAGCAGTAAAAAAGATTCTATTTATGATAGAATTTTCTTATTAAGAAGAGAATCCTATGAATAATGTAAAATTTATTTTTGAAGATAATTTTATTATGCTTTATTAGGATAAGTTAGAAATATCATAGAAGGGGATTGGTGGCATGAAAAATAATGATTCAAAGATAAGCAAATACATAAGTTTAATACTAAGACATAAGCCAGAAGAAATAGGATTAAAACTAGATGAGCATGGATATTTAGGTGTATTAGATTTAATAGAGGGGATAAATAAGTCCTATAAAGGATTTAGTATGGATGATTTAGAAAGAATAGTTAGAGAAGATTCAAAGGGTAGATATTCTTTCAATGAGGACAAGAGCAAAATAAGAGCTAATCAAGGTCATTCAATCAAAGTAGATCTAGGCTTAGAGCCTATTAAGCCACCAAAGGTTTTATATCATGGTACTGGAAGAAAATATTTAGAGTCAATTTTGAAAAATGGACTTATAAAGAAGGAAAGAAATTATGTTCATTTATCAAAGGATATAGAAACTGCAAGTATTGTTGGAAAAAGACATGGTGATTTAGTTATTTTAGAAGTAGATTCAGAAAGTATGTTTAATGATGGAATTAAGTTTTATTTATCTAAAAATAATGTATGGCTTTGTGATTATGTTAAGGTGGAATATATAAAAGAAATAAGTTTATTATAAAAACTAGGAAATAATATAGTGGCACAAATAAATAATAAAGATAATATGAAAATAAGTAATATATGAATGCAAGTAAATTGGATAATATCTATTTACTTGCATTTATTTTGTGTATAAATAATAAATAGATTTAAATATTATTGAAATGAAAATACTAATATGCTAGTATACTAATAAGGGGTTTGAACTTTATTGTCAAAATTAAACTATTCATAAAATATAATGTTCACGTAAAAGTAGTTATACTAATTACATATATGCCTTAAAATAAATAATAGTAGGTGAAATGAATGAGTAATATTTTAGATAACTTTAATAAGCAAAAAGATTTTTTAATTTGTATAGATTCTGATGGATGCGCAATAGATACTATGGATATAAAGCATATAAAGTGCTTTGGGCCATGTATGGTAACAGAATGGAATCTTGAAGAGTGGAAAGAACCTATACTAGAGAGATGGAATGAAGTTAATCTTTATACATTAACTAGAGGAATAAATAGATTCAAGGGGTTAGCTGTAGCGCTTATAGAAATTAATGAAAAATATATAACAATAGAAGGATTAGATGAATTTGTAAGATGGACTGAAGAAACTAAAGAGCTTTCAAATGAATCCTTAGAAGTTGAAATAGAAAAAACAAATAATATTTGTTTAAAAAAGGCTTTAGAATGGTCCAAGTCAGTAAACAAATCAATTGATTTATTAAGTGATGATGAAAAATGTCCATTTGAAGGAGTAAAAGAAGCTATTATATTGGCTAAAAAAGTTGCAGATATAGCAATAGTATCATCTGCAAATGAAAAAGCAGTTTTAGATGAGTGGAATAAACATGGTCTTTTAGAAAATGTTGATATAGTTTTAACTCAAAATATTGGATCAAAATCTTATTGTATAAATAAACTTATTGCAAAAGGATATAGTAGAAATAATGTATTAATGGTTGGAGATGCTTTAGGAGATCTTAAGGCCGCTGAAGAGAACGAAGCTTTATATTATCCAATAATGGTTAGAAAAGAAAAAGAATCATGGATTAGATTTTCTAAAGAGGCTTTAGAAAGATTTACTAGTAATTCTTATTATGGTGAATACCAAGAGAAAGTTATAGCTGAATTTAAAGAAAATTTATCTAAATAAAGCTATCTAACGAGGAGATGGAGTAAGTATGAATGAGTTAGGATTTAGAAGTAAAAAGGTTTTGGGCTTTGGAGAGATAATGTTAAGGCTTACTCCTCCAAATAACCAAAAAATAATACAAGCAAATTCCTTTGAAGCTGTGTATTCAGGCGGAGAAGCAAATGTAATAGCAAGTCTTGCCATATTAGGACATGATACTAAGTTTGTAACTAAACTTCCAGATAATTATCTAGGAAAAAAGGTTATTAGTAAATTTAGAGGTTATAATGTTAATGTAAACGATATTGTGATTGGAGAAGGTAGATTAGGCGTATATTACTCTGAAATTGGACATGGTCTTAGAAGTACTGAAGTTATATATGATAGAAAATATTCTGCAATATCTATGGCCTCAAAGGATGAATTTAATATAGATAATATGCTAAAAGGTGTTGGATTAGTTCATTTATCAGGAATAACTCCAGCTTTAAGTAAGGATTTAAAAATGCTTATAATAGAGATTGCAAAGGAATGCAAAAAGAAAGGTATTTTAGTTTCCTATGATTCAAATTATAGATCAAAATTATGGTCTATAGATGAAGCAAAGGAAGTATTAGAGGAAATATTAAATTATGTAGATTTTGCTTTTTTAGGATCTCTAGATATGATTAATATATTAAAATTTGAGGATAATAGCTTAGATTTTGATGAAAAATTACAATATCATTATGAAATGTTATTTAAAAAATATCCAAACTTAAGATATGCAGCTTGTACTAAAAGGATTGTAAATTCAATTAATAATAATACTTTAAAAGGCTACCTATTTAATGGAAAAGAATTATTAAAATCAAATTCATATACTTTTGATATATTAGATAGAGTTGGTGGTGGAGATGCATTTACAGCAGGAATTTTACATGGAATTTTAAATGAAATGCCAAATGAAAGAGTTGTTGAGTTTGGAACCTGTGCTAGTTCACTAAAGCATTCAATAATAGGTGATATAAATATAATTGATGAAGATACTATTAATTCAGTTATAGATAATGGTTTATGCAATGTAAAAAGATAATAAAATCATATACATTTTTATAATAAAAAGGGTAAAAAATTTATATTTTAGGAGGAATTATATATGTTATATCCAATAATTACAGAATCAAGACAATTAATAGACTTAAGTGGTATATGGAAATTCAAATTAAATGAAGGAAATGGTTTAACAGAAGAGTTAAGTAAAACACCATTAGAAGATACCATAGAAATGGCTGTACCATCATCATATAATGATTTAGTAGAAAGTCAAGAAGTAAGAGATCATGTTGGATGGGTATGGTATGAAAGAAACTTTACTATTCCTAAAACATTACTTAATGAAAGAATAGTATTAAGATTTGGCTCAGCAACACATGAAGCAAAGGTATATTTAAATGGAGAATTATTAGTTGAACATAAAGGAGGATTTACTCCTTTTGAGGCTGAGATAAATGATTTATTAGTATCAGGGGATAATAGATTAACTGTAGCAGTTAATAATATAATTGATGAAACTACTTTACCAGTAGGATTAGTAAAAGAAGTTGAAGTGGATGGAAAAAAGGTCATAAAAAATTCAGTTAACTTTGATTTCTTTAACTATGCAGGTATACATAGACCAGTTAAAATATATACAACACCAAAGAGTTATGTAGAAGACATAACTATTGTTACAGATTTTAAAGAAAATAATGGATATGTTAATTATGAAGTACAAGCTGTAGGTAAATGTAATATTAAAGTAACTATAATTGATGAAGAAAATAATATAGTTGCAGAAGGAGAAGGTAAGGAAGGAAAGCTTACTATAAATAATGTACATTTATGGGAGCCTATGAATGCATATCTTTATAAGTTAAAAGTAGAATTATTAGATGATGAAGAGATTGTTGATACTTATTTTGAAGAATTCGGAGTAAGAACTGTTGAAGTAAAAGATGGTAAATTCTTAATAAATAATAAACCTTTTTACTTTAAGGGTTTTGGTAAACATGAGGATTCTTATGTTAATGGAAGAGGAATAAATGAAGCCATCAATATAAAAGACTTTAACTTAATGAAGTGGATTGGAGCAAATTCTTTCAGAACATCTCATTATCCATATTCTGAAGAAATAATGAGACTTGCAGATAGAGAAGGTATAGTTGTAATTGATGAAACGCCAGCTGTTGGATTACATTTAAACTTTATGGCAACAGGATTTGGTGGTGATGCTCCTAAAAGAGATACATGGAAAGAAATTGGTACTAAAGAAGCTCATGAAAGAATTTTAAGAGAATTAGTTTCTAGAGATAAGAATCATCCATGTGTTGTAATGTGGTCTGTAGCAAATGAGCCAGATTCAGATTCAGAAGGAGCAAAAGAATATTTTGAACCATTAATAAAATTAACTAAAGAATTAGATCCACAAAAAAGACCTGTTACCGTAGTAACTTATTTAATGTCTACACCAGATAAGTGTAAGGTTGGAGACATAGTAGATGTATTATGTTTAAATAGATATTATGGATGGTATGTAGCTGGAGGCGATTTAGAGGAAGCTAAGAGAATGTTAGAGGATGAATTAAAAGGATGGGAAGAGAGATGTCCTAATACTCCTATAATGTTTACTGAATATGGAGCAGATACTGTTGCAGGGCTTCATGACACAGTTCCAGTTATGTTTACTGAAGAATATCAAGTAGAATATTATAAGGCAAATCATGAAGTTATGGATAAGTGTAAAAACTTTGTTGGTGAACAAGTATGGAACTTTGCTGATTTTGCTACAAGTCAAGGAATTATAAGAGTTCAAGGAAATAAAAAAGGTATATTTACTAGAGAAAGAAAGCCTAAAATGATAGCTCATTCTTTACGTGAAAGATGGACAAATATACCGGAATTTGGATACAAAAAATAAAATTTTATTAGTTTTTATTTTAAAAATTAGGTATGCATTGTGTACCTAATTTTTCTTATGTTATAATGGCATATACTAGTGTACTAGATTTTAAGGTTTAGAATTAAGTTTTTTAGACAAATATAATGGGAGGAATTTTAAGATGATTCTTTATGAAAAATTGGAGAAGGAAACTTGTAAAGAGTATGTTTATAGAGTACTAAAAGATAATATTATGTCATTAGAACTAAGTCCAGGTGAGATATTAAGTGAATCTGATTTATCAAAAAAATTAAATGTATCAAGAACACCTATAAGGGAAGTATTAATAAAGCTTAAGGCTGAAAAATTAATAGAAGTTAAGCCACAAGCAGGTACTTATGTTTCTCAAATAGATTGGAATTTAATAGAAGAAGCTATTTTTATTAGATATAACCTAGAAAAAGAAGCATTAAAAGAAGCTTGTGAAAATTTCTCAGAAGATACATTAATTGAAATGGAAAAGTGTTTATTTGCTCAAAAGTTAGTTGCACAAAAGGGCAATAATTTATTAGAGTTTCATAATTTAGATAAAGAATTCCATAAGTTAATATTTATTGGGATAAATAAATCTAATGTATGGGAATCTATCTGTAATATAAGTACTCATTATAATAGAATGAGATTATTAGCAGAGATAAGGTTAAATAAAGAGTTTTTAGTAGATCAACATATAACATATTTAAATATTTTAAAAAATAAAGATAGTAACATTATCGATGAAGTTGTATCAAAGCATATAAAAGCACCTGTTGAACAGTGGAAGAAACTAATAAAAGAAGATCCTGAAATAGCTAATTTTATAATATTATAAGAAATATTATAAAGTATTTATAGATTATAAAATTATAAGTAATAGCATGGGAAAAAGTCATATAGTATTAAGATTAATATTATGTGACTTTTTTATTATAAAAAAATTTAAATGTTTTCAAAAAAGCTGTTGTAATTCATATATTAATATGCTAGTATACAAGTATAGTATTGCAAGGAGGAATGGAAAATGAAATTACCGTTTAATATTGATTTAAAAGATAAAGTTTGTGTTGTAACAGGTGGAACAGGAGTTATATGTGGAGCAATGGCAGACGCACTTGCAGAATGTGGAGCGAAAGTCGCAATTTTAGCATTAGGACAAGAAGCTTGTGATAATAAAGCTAGAGAGATAAATGAAAAAGGCGGCACAGCAATAGGAATTGAAACTAATGTTTTAGATAAAGAAAATCTAAAAAAAGCTCATGAAATAATTCTTAAAGAGTTTGGAACAGTTGATATATTAATAAATGGAGCTGGAGGAAATCATCCAAAAGGAACTACAACTAAAGAATACTTAGAAGTTGAAGATTTAGAAAATGAAGACATAACAACATTCTTTGATTTAGATGCAAAGGGAGTAGAATTTGTATTTAACTTAAATTTCTTAGGAACATTACTTCCATCACAAGAGTTTAGTAAAGATATGATCAATAAAGAAGGTGCAACAATCATTAATATTTCATCAATGAATGCATTTACACCACTTACTAAAATACCTGCATATTCAGGAGCAAAGGCTGCAGTAAGTAATTTTACTCAATGGCTTGCGGTACATATGTCTAAAGTTGGAATAAGAGTTAATGCTATAGCACCAGGGTTCTTCGTAACAGCTCAAAATGAAAAATTATTATTTAATGAAGATGGAACACCAACACCAAGAACAGAAAAGATATTAAATAGTACTCCTATGAGAAGATTCGGAGAAGCTAGTGAACTAATAGGAACACTATTATACTTAGTATCAGAAGAAGCATCAGGATTTGTAAATGGAGTAGTTATTCCAGTTGATGGAGCATTTTCAGCTTACTCAGGAGTATAGGAGGAAAAGAAGTAATGATTTTAGATGAATTAAAAGCAAGTGGAATTGTAGCTGTAGTTAGAGGGAAAAGTCATGAAGAAGCTAGAGGATACATGGAAGCTTGTTTAAAAGGTGGAATTAAATCATTAGAACTTACTTATACAATACCAAATGTATGTGAGCTTATTAAAGAATATAGCTCACATGCAGAAGCATTAATTGGAGTAGGAAGTGTTTTAAATGGTAAAATGGCTTCCGATGCTATTGAAGCTGGGGCAAAGTATGTTGTAAGTCCAGGATATAGTGAAGAAGTTAATAAGGTATGCAAAGAAATGAATGTTCTTTATTTACCAGGATGTATGACAGTAAGTGAAATAATGAAAGCTATGGATGCAGGAAATAAAATGATCAAATTATTTCCAGGAGATGTTTTTGGTGCAAAATATGTAAAAGCAATAAAGGCACCTATTCCAAATGTTGAAATAATGCCAACTGGTGGAGTTTCAGTAGATAATATTGAAGAGTGGTTTGCAAATGGAGTTTCTTGCGTTGGAGTTGGAAGTTCATTAATAAAAGGATCACTTGAGGATATAGAAAACACAGCTAAAGCTTTCATGAAAAAGATGGAGAAAATTCGTTGTTAAAATTTTTTGAATAAATTTGTATACTAGTATTTAAAAGAGTGCTAATAAGATTAAGAAATAAAGGTTTATTTATTAAGGGGAGGAAAAATCATGGAAATGACGTTCAGATGGTATGGTAAAGATGATCCAGTTAAACTTGAATACATCAAACAAATACCAGGAATGAAGGGAATAGTCACGGCTATATATGATATTCCAGTTGGAGAAGTATGGCCATTAGAAAGAATTTTAGAATTAAAAAAAGAAATAGAAAGTCATGGGTTAAAGCTTTCAGTAATAGAAAGTGTACCAGTACATGAAGATATAAAACTTGGTTTACCAACAAGAGATAGATATATAGATAACTATATACAAACAATTAGAAATTTAGCAGAAGCTGGTGTAGATACAATATGCTATAACTTTATGCCGGTATTTGATTGGACAAGATCTGATTTAAATTATAAGTTAGAAGATGGCTCAACATGCTTAATTTATGATGAAGAACAAGTTAAGAAGATGGATCCAGCTTTAGGAGAATTAGAGTTACCAGGTTGGGATACTTCTTATGGAGAAGGTGGACTTAAAGGTTTACTAGAACAATATAAAGATATAGATGAAGAAATACTATGGAGCAATTTAAATTACTTTATACAAAGAATAATGAAAGTTGCTGACGAAGTAAGAATGAAAATGGCAATACATCCGGATGATCCACCATGGGGAATATTTGGATTACCAAGAATAATAACTAACTTTGAAAATTTAAAGAGATTTATAGATTTATACGATAGTCCATATCATGGAGTTACATTATGTACAGGCTCTTTAGGATGCACTAAAGTTAATGATATGGTTAAGATGATTAACTATTTTGGTAAAGAAAGAAATAGAATTCATTTTGCTCATCTTAGAAATGTTAAGATAACTGGAGATAGTAGCTTTAATGAAGTTGCTCATTTATCAGAAGCAGGATCATTAGATTTCTATGAAATAGTAAAAGCATACTGTGATTATGATTTTGCAGGTCCATACAGACCAGACCACGGAAGAATGATATGGGGAGAGACAGGTAGACCTGGATATGGTTTATATGATAGAGCTTTAGGTGCAGTGTATATAAATGGATTAATTGAGGCAATTAAAAAGAATAAGAAAAATTAATAAAATTAATTTATAAGGGGATAATGAAATGAAGAAATTTATGGATAAAGACTTTTTACTAGAAAATGAAGTAGCAAAGGTTTTATACCATAATTATGCTTCAAAGGTGCCAGTGTTTGATTATCACTGTCACCTAGTTCCTATGGAAATAGCCACAGATCAT
>OKWQ01000292.1_pt1 | contig 20557 bp, 20 predicted proteins | sample 1607071 | NCBI WGS metagenome assembly OKWQ01 (sample SAMN07501039, study PRJEB24779) | human gut metagenome
TGTCCATCATGTGTAATCCAAGTTCCTTAGACTTGATCAACTCAGGATTATCAGCACTTATTGCAGCGGTATATACTACTAAGTCTACATCTTTTATATTATCAGCATTATGGCCGATGAATACTTCTGCTCCTTTTGTTCTTAAGCTTTGCAGAAGCTTTGAATCTTTCATATCTGAACCTGAAACTTTATAACCATTCTTAAGCAGGATTTCAGCAAGACCGCTCATGCTGATTCCACCTATACCTATAAAGTGAACTTTTTTGTGTGTATCTTTTAAAAAATTAAAACTCATAATAACAACTCCTTATGTAATACAGTAATCACATTTTAATTATGATTAATAGTGTAGGAAATAAATCTCTACTATAAATTATATACAAAAACTCATATAAAAAACACAAGAATTTTATAAAGAATCATAGGAATTGCAATGATATCTACATAGTTTTATGAGTTTAGAGATGAATAAGTCGAATATACTATTTATAAATTTCAGAAAAATCATGTTGACATTTGAACGTTTGTTCGCTATATTAGTTATAGAGAACAAATGTTCAGTGTGATTTGATTTTGTTATAAAGTTTGGAGGAAGAATTATGGGAAACGGTGGATTATTTATAGAGTTAAAGTATAAGGCAGATGGAAAAGGTTTAGAGGGGATAAATTTTCTAGAGGATACAACTATAAGAGGAAGCAAGTATATGTTATGTGGAGGAGTTTTAAATAAGAACGGTGGTAAATTATTATTTAAAGCAAGAAATATTCAAGAAGCAAATGAGTTTGCTAAAAGGAATCCGTTAACGGCAAAGATAGTAATGTGCAGTTAATTTAAAATCTTAGTGTGCAGTTAATATAAATTAAGCAGGAATAATTTAGGGATTTATTTTTTTTTCATTTTACATAGGGGAATATCTTTAGGTATTAAGCCAATTCTATATTTACATTTATTATGAAAACATATAGAATAATAGAATAAAGGTGAACATTAAAGGTTAAAATATAGTTAAATTTCGGAAAGGTATTATGTTAAATGGAAAAAGGTAGAGATAAATTTAATAGAAATCAAAGAGTAATTGGAATTACAAAGGTTTTGACTGAAAATCCTAATAAAGTTATAACGCTAAATGTATTTACGGAAAAATTCAATGCTGCAAAATCTACAATAAGTGAAGATATTGTTATTGTAAGAGAGGTTCTAGAAACACTATCTATGGGAAGGATAGAAACAGTTGCAGGAGCTTCAGGCGGAATTAAGTTTATTAACGAGAAATCAGCATATGATAAAGCAAAATTTATAGAAGAGCTGTGTGAATTATTAAGAGATAAATCAAGGGTTGTTCCTGGTAACTTCTTATATATCACAGATATAGCTTATAATCCAAGTCTTATTCAAAGTGCTGCAATAATTTTATCAGCTGCATTTAAAAATATGAATGTAGATTATGTAGTAACCATTGAAACTAAGGGGATTCCTCTTGGATATGAAGTGGCAAAACAATTAGGTGTGCAATTAGTTACAGTTAGACACGATACAAAGTATACTGAAGGAACTACAGTAAGTATAAATTACGCATCTGGGTCAAGTAACAGACTGCAAACTATGTCCTTGTCTACAAAATCTATGAGAAGAAACAGCAGATGTATATTTATAGATGACTTTATGAGAGGCGGAGGAACTGCTAAAGGAATACGTGAGCTATTAAGTGAGTTTGATAGTGAACTTCTTGGAAGTGGATTTTTAATAGATAGTGTGGAAATTAAAGAGAAGCTAGTAGATAAGTACGTTTCATTAGTTAATTTTCATGGAATTGGAGAAGATGGTATTGCAATAGTAAGCCCTTCTATCCATAATGATTAAGAATTTTATTAAAATTTGGAAAAAGTTTCGACAATTAGAAGGAATTGCAATGTTTAGGTAGAATAATACATGAGAGCATACATCTTGGAGGTGGGTTTTCATGAATATTACAGACGTTAGAATCAGAAAAATTACTACTGAAGGAAAAATGAAGGCTATAGTTTCTATAACCTTAGATAATGAATTCGTAGTACATGACATTAAGATTATTGAAGGTCAAAGCGGTAATTTTATAGCTATGCCTAGTAGAAGAACTCCTGATGGAGAATTTAAGGATATAGCTCATCCAATTAACACTGAAACAAGAGAGAAAATTCAAAAGTCTATACTTGATGAATATGAAAAGGTAAAAAATGAGGAACAAGTAGAGGCAGAATAACTATTCTAAAAGGAGTGAAAAACTCCTTTTTATTTTGTGACCGGTTATGATGAGTATATAATAGTAAAACTCCACTGGATGTTGTACAGTGGAGGAAGTTTTGCTTACCAAATTAAAATGCATATGGTGAAAATTTAACTTACAAAACCAAAGTTGCTCTCTGTGAAAATTCCACTTCAAGGCGAAGATTTGGAGTGCAACTTTTGGAGTATAGCTTAAGGAAGCTCTTTCTAAGCTTATTCGGAGGGGTAAGTCCGAGTGACTAAATCAAAGATTTATAGTGTTATTTAAGGAAACTCCACCTCACATGCGTTCGGTGGAGTAAGTTCGAGTGACTAAATCAAAGATTTAGACTCTCACTTATAGTTTGGTTGAAAAAAAATATTACTTTACATATAATAAATATAGGTATGTCGTATACTATGACATATTAAGAAGAATAAATAAGAAATATAAAATTGAAATTCTGGTGCTTTTTTTAGTTTATTTATAATTATAATATAAATAACAAAAGAAAAGTGTGATACTTAAGATAGAAAAATGTAGTAAAATTGAATTTTTTATATATATTTCAGACAAAGAGGTGTTTAATTTGTATAAATGTGCTATAATTTTAGCTGCAGGGGAAGGGAAAAGAATGAAATCTAATACCCCTAAGGTACTTCACAAAGTATGTGGAAAAGAAATGATAAACCATGTTATTGATAATATTAGAAGTGCAGGTATTGAAGAAGTTAATGTAGTAATAGGGAAAGGTGCTGAAAAGGTTCAAAAGGGAACTGAAAGCAGAAATATAAGCTATTCTGTTCAAGCAGAACAACTAGGTACAGGGCATGCTGTAATGTGTGCTGAAGATTTCTTAAAGGGTAAAAAAGGAACTGTATCAATATTTGTAGGTGATGGACCACTTATTACTGAAGAAACTGTAAGATCACTTACTAATTATCATGAAGCAGAAGGCTGTAGTGCAACAATATTAACATCGGTTATGGCAGATCCATTAAAGTATGGAAGAATAATCAGAAATGCTAATGGTGAAGTAGAGAAAATCGTTGAGTTTAAAGATTGTAACGAAGCTGAAGCAAAGGTTAATGAAATAAATTCAGGAATGTACTGCTTTGATATTGAAGCTTTATTAAACACTTTAGGAAAGCTTAATAATAACAATAATCAAAATGAATATTACTTAACTGATGTAATAGAGATTTTAAAGGGTGAAGGCAAAAAGGTTGGAGCTATTGCTGTTGATGTTGATGAAATTACAGCTGTAAACTCAAAACAAGAGCTTTCTGTTGCAAATGAAATAATGAGATCAAGAATCAATAAAATGCATATGGATAATGGAGTTATAATCATGGATCCAAGAAGCACTTATATTGATTGTGATGTGGTTATTGGTCAAGATACAATAATTTACCCAGGAAATGTCTTAGAAGGTAAAACTGTTGTTGGTGAAGAGTGTACACTTTATGCTAACAATAGATTAACAAATGCGGTTATTGGCGATAGAGTAACTATAGAGAGTTCTGTAGTATTAGAGTCAAGAGTAGGTGAAAATACTACTGTAGGGCCTTTCGCATATATTCGTCCTGAAACAGTTATAGGCAGTGATGCAAGAATAGGCGATTTTGTTGAAATTAAGAAAGCTACTATAGGAAATGGGACTAAGGTATCTCATTTAACATATATAGGTGATGCTGAAGTAGGCGAAAAGTGTAATTTTGGATGTGGAACTGTAGTTGTTAACTATAATGGAAAAACTAAGAATAAAACAATAATCGGAGACAGTGTATTTATTGGCTGTAACTCAAATTTAATTTCTCCAGTTGAAGTTGAAAACAACACTTATATTGCAGCTGGATCTACAATTACAAACAAGGTACCTGAAGGCTCTTTAGCTATAGCTAGGGCAAGACAAGTTAATAAAGAAAACTGGGTACATGATAAATATAATAAATAAAGTTTTAGGAGGACTACACAATGATAAGCCATGGAAGAAATATCAAGATTTTTGCGGGTAACTCATATCCAGAGCTAGCAGAGGATATAGCACATCGTTTAGGACTTGAAGTAGGTAAAAGTGATGTAACTACTTTCAGTGATGGAGAAATAGCTGTTAATATCGCAGAGACAGTAAGAGGATTAGACGTATTCGTTATTCAGCCAACAAGTGCACCAGTAAATAACAACCTTATGGAGCTTTTAATAATGATAGATGCATTTAAGAGAGCTTCAGCAGGAAGAATAACAGCAGTTGTTCCTTACTATGGATATGCAAGACAAGACAGAAAGGCTAAGGCTAGAGATCCAATCACAGCTAAATTAGTTGCGGACCTTATTACAGCGGCTGGAGCAGATAGAGTTCTTACAATGGATTTACATGCTGCTCAAATACAAGGTTACTTTAACATTCCAGTTGATAACTTAATAGGGGCACCAATACTTGCAGATTACTTTATCGATAATGGATTTAAAGATTGTGAGGATGTTGTAGTAGTTTCTCCAGACTTAGGAAGTGTTTCAAGAGCAAGAAAATTTGCTGATAGATTAAATGCTCCAATAGCTATAATAGATAAGAGAAGACCAAAAGCAAATGCAGTTGAGATAATGAATATTATCGGAGATGTTAAAGGTAAGAGAGTTATCTTAATAGATGATATGATAGATACAGCAGGAACTATTTGTAATGGTGCAGCGGCTCTAGTTAAAATGGGAGCTACTGAAGTTTATGCTTGCTGCTCACATGCAGTTCTTTCAGGCCCAGCTATAGAAAGACTAGAAGCATCACCAATAAAAGAATTAGTTATGCTTGACAGCATTCACTTACCAGAAGAAAAAATGATAGATAAGGTAAAAGTTTTATCTATAGCACCATTATTTGCAGAAGCTATAAAGAGAATATATGAAGAAGTTTCTGTAAGCAAACTTTTTGATTAATAATTTTTAAATTTAAGTTACTAGAGGGGAGATTTCTTCCCTCTATTTTTATAATGTTTTTGGTTATAATATTGAATAAATTTATAGTGAAATTTATGTGACTAAAATATTTTAAATAATTTGTTAAAAATATTAATTTTATAGTTAATTTAATTAGATTTTTGTGGATTGTTATATAATACAAGTGAGATAATAAATTAAGCGCAAGCTAATTATTTGGAGGGATATTTATGGAAGGCAATTTAGGAAAAGTATTAGTTGTTGATGACGATAAGAATATATGCGAAGTAATAAAAATGTATTTAGAGAATTCAGGATATCATGTTAAGGTTGCAAATGATGGAAGAGAAGCACAGGAGACTTTTTCTAGCTATAAGCCAGATCTAGTTTTACTAGATGTTATGCTTCCATACTTAGATGGAATTGATGTATTAAAGTGGATAAGAAGAGATAATGAAACTCCAGTTATAATGATAACTGCTAAGGGTGAGACTTTTGATAAAGTTTTAGGTTTAGAGTTAGGGGCAGATGACTATATCGTTAAGCCTTTTGAACCTAAAGAGCTCATGGCAAGAGTAAAAGCTGTGTTAAGAAGATATACTTCTGAAGGAGATAATAAAGAAACTCTTTCTTTTGATAATCTTGTAATAGATATAAACTCTTATAGTGTTACTTATAAAGGGCAAGAAATAAAAATGCCACCTAAGGAGTTTGAATTATTACACTTCCTAGCAAGCAATAAGAACAGAGTATTTACTAGAGAGCAATTACTTTGTGAGGTTTGGGGATATGATTACCCAGGTGATTCAAGAACAGTTGACGTACACGTTAAGAGATTAAGAGAAAAAGTTGCAGGAGGAGACACTTGGCAGTTAGAAACTGTTTGGGGTGTTGGATATAAATTTGAGGTGAAATAATGGTTAAAAACAGCTTGTTTTCTAAGATGGTTGTAACATATACCATCATAATAACGGTAAGTTTTACTATTTTAGCCGCATTTCTATCTTTCTGGTTTCAGGATTATTTTATAAAATCAAGAAAAGAGAGTTTAACCAATCAAATAGATGTTATTGAGAATGTTGTAATAACCTACTTAGAGGGTGGGATGACCCATGATGAGCTAGGTGAAAGAATAAAATTTATAGCTTCCTATATCGGAGATGATATTTTAGTTTTAGATAGTGAAGGATATGTTAATTCAACTACTTCAATGAAATATAATCAATTAATTGGAAAGCAGATTTATCATGGTAAGCTTGAAGATTTAAAGGATGATGTATGTGTTGAAGCTATAAATGATTATGGAGTATATCTTGATAAAAAGGTTTATGTAATGGGTGAACCATTAAAAGATATGTATGGAAATGTTAAGGGAGCTGCACTTATAAGTATTTCTACGGATAATCTTGACAGCTCTCTATCTAATGTATATCAAATAATTTGGTTATCAGCTGTTTTGGCAGTTATAGCATCCTGTGTGGTAATATACTATTTCTCTCAAAAGATGATAGTAAATCCATTGTCTGAAATGAGTTCAGTAGCTAGAAAAATAGCTAGTGGTGACGTTGAAAAGAGAGTTGAAATCCATTCAGATGACGAGATGGAGGAGTTTGCAAATGCATTTAACGTTATGGCGGATTCTCTTCAGCAGGTAGAGCAAAACAGAAAAGAATTTATCTCAAATGTATCTCATGAGCTTAGATCACCTATGACATCTATAAAAGGTTTTATTGGTGGAATCTTAGATGGAGTAATACCTCCAGAAAAGCATAAATATTACTTGAATATTGCTTATGAGGAGATTCAGCGTTTAGCGAGACTTATAAATGATTTATTAGATTTATCTGCAGTTGAATCAGGAACCTATAAATTAGAGAGAACTTCAGTAGATATAAATGAAATTATTCGTTTGTGTATTTTAAGAAATGAAGGCAGAATAAAAAGCAGAAATTTAAATGTAGAGGTATATTTTGAGGGTAGTGAATTAATTGTTTCTTGTGATGAAGATAAGATAATTCAAGTGGTTACTAACCTTCTTGATAATGCCATTAAATATGGAAGTGAAGGTGGAGCAATAAAGATTTCATCTGAAGGTAAAGGAAAGAAAGCTTGCATATCAATCTTTAATGAAGGCTTGCCAATAGATGAGGCAGATATAAAGCATATTTGGGATAGATTCTATAAGGTAGATAAATCAAGAACTCAGAAGGTGAGCACTGGATTAGGTCTTTCTATAGTTAAGAAAATTATAAGCCTTCACGACGAAGAGATTTGGGTTAAAAACATAGATAATGGTGTTAAGTTCACCTTTACTTTACCAATTACTAAAAAAATATAGCCTATAAAGGTGAGTAATTTAGAAGGGAGGCTATTATGAGCAATTTTAATGATGACCGTAAGGAATCAAGAGCAAATATAACATTTAATCAGATAAAGAGAAAGCGAAGAGGCACTTTTGTTGTATTTACTATAGTTTGCTTATTTATGGCCTCTTTAGGTGGTGCCTTTACTGCTATGGTAATGAGTGGTGGTAAAGATGAGGGGAATTATTATCTTAATCATGATGATACGGGTGATGGCGTAATAACCAAGGAGAGTTCGAATAAGCTTCAGGAGGTTGCTGGTAAGGCTGTAAGATCTGTAGTTTCAATTATTAATGTGATTAATAATCAAAATTACACCAAGGAAGTAAATGTTGGTGTAGGGATTGTATTAGACAGCAGAGGTTATATTATTTCAAGTTATAATAATCTTATAAATGCTTCAAGCATTAAGGTTAAAAGTTATACAGATGTAGTATATAATGCTGAAATTATAGGTTTTGATACTGTTTATGATATTGCGATGTTAAAGGTTGAAAATAGTAATTTGACACCAATGCCAATGGCTGAAAGTCCTATAAACTTAAAGCCTGGAGATAAGGTTATAAGTGTTGGTAATCCTTTAGGTAAGTCTTATAATGGTAGTATAGAAGTTGGCACAGTGCTAAGTACTAAGGAGAGTGTAATGTTTAGAAATTCTCAAACTAAGGTAGCAGAGCTGCTTAGAATGATAAAAACAACAGTACCACCTAAGTATATTAATACAAGTGCTGCTTTATGCAATATGGATGGCGAGCTAGTTGGAATAAACAATACGACCATGGCATATCACAATGATTACTTAAAAAATAGTTTTTATATTTCTGTAGAGGATTTAAATCAGATTACGGAGAATATCTTAGGTAAACAGGACTCTATGATTACATACCTTGGGATTTACGGAGAAGCTGCAGTTTCGCAGCAAGAGGATGGTATCGAAGGTGTTTATACTAAAGAAGTAATTAAAAATGGTTTAGCTTATGAAGCTGGAATCAGACCAACAGATATAATTACAGAAGTAAATAGTATATCGGTTAGTAGTGTTAATGATATTAATGCTGTTTTGGCAGCCTTAGATGAAGGGGCAGAAGTAGATTTTACAGTTTATAAAAATGGAATTTATACTGATTTTAATATAAAAATACCGGAAGTTAGGAAATAAGAGTAGCATTAAAAATGCTGCTTTTGTTTTTTTATGAAAGTTTAGTATAATAAGCAGTGGAGATGGTTTAAAATATTTAATAAGATAAGTTGGAGGGTACTATGTATTTAGTTGTTGGCCTTGGAAATCCAGGGGATAAATATGATAAAACGAGACATAATGTAGGATTTGATATAGTTGATTTGTGTGAGAAAAAGTATAACTTTAATATAAACAGGACAAAATTTAAAGGAATCTATGGAGAAACAAATATTGCTGGAGAAAAGGTAATATTTTTAAAGCCGCAGACTTACATGAACTTAAGTGGAGAAAGCGTTAGAAGTATTATTGATTTTTATAAGATACCTAATGAAAATATAATAGTTATTTATGATGACATAAGCCTTGAGGTCGGTAGATTAAGAATTAAAACTAAGGGAAGTGCTGGCGGTCATAATGGGATAAAAAATATTATTGCGCACTTAGGTACTGATGTGTTTCCGAGGATTAAGGTGGGAGTAGGAGAACCAACTTGTGATTTAGTTGATTATGTATTAGGAAGGTTTACGGCAGAGGAAGATGCATTATTAGAAAAGTCCTTTGAAGCAGCGGCAGAAGCTGTTAAAGTAATGATTACACAAGGGCCTAATGAAGCTATGAATAAGTTCAATTCTTTTAAAGCTGAGAAGTAATGAAGTTTGTTTTAAAGAGGTGATAATTTGAGATTAAAAGGCATAATGGCACCTTTGCAGATTAGCAGTGAGTTTAAAGAAATAAAAAGAGCTGTAAAGGAGGACAAATATCCTATAGGGGTACATGGTCTTTCAGAGTCGGGAAAAAGCTATCTGCTATATGGTGTATTTGAAGAAACAGAGAAAAGTATGTTGGTGGTAACTCACAGCGATATGGAAGCTAAAAATATCTATGAAGATTTAAGTTTCTATAGTAATGATGTTTATTATCTGCCTACTCGTGAGGTAACATTTTATAATATAGATGCAATATCTGGGGATTTGAGATGGGAAAGGCTTAAGGTCTTTGACAAAATTTTAAGTGGTGAGAAAAACATCATTGTCACATCTATCGAATCGCTGGCGGCTTCCTATGCCCCGGTAGAGTTATTTAAGAGATTTACCTTTGATATAGAAGTTGGAAGTGTATTGGATATAAAAGAGTTAAGTCAAAGGTTAGTTATGTGTGGCTATGAGCGATGTAGTGTAGTGGAGAATATTGGTCAGTTTTCTGTGAGAGGTGGGATAATTGATATTTATCCTCCTATGGGTGGGATTCCTTACAGAATAGAGTTGTTCGATGATGAAGTAGATTCTATAAGAACCTTCAATTCAGAAAACCAAAGAAGTATTGATAAAGTTAACAAGATTCATGTCTTCCCTGCAAAGGAGATAATTTTAACTGAATCTCATATTGAAGCAGGCAAAAAGAAGATAGAAGAGGAGTTAGCAGGAGCTATAGCAGGATTTAAGAAGGCCAAGGATAAAGATGCTCTGCAAAGAATAGAAACAACTGTAAAACATAATATTGAAAGTTTAGTTGAGACATGGAATTTTGAAACTATTGATAGTTATATGCCGTTTTTCTATGAAAAACAAACAACTTTATTGGATTATTTTAAGAATGCATTAGTTGTTGTGGATGATGTAAATAGATCCATGGGAAAAATGGACAGTGTATACTTTGAGTTTGAAGAAAATTATGAGAATTTCTTAAGTAGGGGTAATGTATTACCTGCTCAAGGAGAGCTCCTTGTATCTAAGGAGGAGGTTATCGATAGGTTAGAAGCTGGAAGTACTTTAACAATTCAAGGGTTATCTACAACGTCAGCCGTATTAAAACCTAGATGCCTTGTTGCTTTCTCTCAAATTACAATACACAACTATCATGGTCAGCTCGATATGCTTATTGATGATATTGAGGATAAGAAAAAAAGAGGTTTCAGAACTCTTATATTGTCAGGTACTAGGACTCGTGGAGAAAGATTGATTGATACTTTAAAAGAAAGAAATATTAATGCTGTATATAAAGACATAGTAGATAATGTTGGACAGGGCGATGTGGTAGTAACCTTTGGTAATTCTATAAAGGGGTTTGAGTATCCAGATTTAAAAATCTGTATTATATCTGATTCAGAGGTTTTTGGACAGTCAAAGAGAAAAGCAACAAGAAGGTCCACAGCGAAGGGTGCAAGTAAGATTAAGAGTTTTACAGAGTTAAAGCTTGGAGATTACGTTGTACACGTTAATCATGGAATTGGAATGTATAAGGGGATTAATCAGTTAGATGTACAAGGTAATAAGAAGGATTATCTGGTCCTTGAATATAATTCAGGGGATACATTATATGTACCAGTGGAACAACTGGATTTAGTTCAAAAATATATAGGTGGAGAAGGAAAGGTTCCTAAAGTAAATAAATTAGGCGGTAATGAGTGGGCTAAGGCTAGAAGTAAGGTTAAAAAGTCAGTTGAGGATATTGCTGAGGATTTAGTTAAACTATATGCTATCAGGTCAACTTTAAAAGGGCATAAATATTTACCAGATACTCCATGGCAGAGACAGTTTGAAGATGAGTTTATCTATGAGGAAACGCCAGATCAATTAGCTGCAATAGAAGATATTAAAAGGGATATGGAAAGCGATAAGCCAATGGATAGACTTCTTTGTGGTGATGTTGGTTATGGTAAAACTGAGGTTGCATTAAGAGGTGCATTTAAATGCGTTATGGATGGGAAGCAGGTTGCAATCCTTGTTCCTACAACAATTCTTGCAGAACAGCACTATAAAAACATGGTTAAGAGATTTTCTGATTTCCCTATTAAAATAGAGATGATAAGCAGGTTTAGAACTGCTGCTCAAGTTAAAAAGACTTTAAAGGATTTAAGGGAAGGAAATGTGGATATAGTAGTTGGAACCCATAAACTTCTTCAAAAGGATGTAGCATTTAAAGATTTAGGTCTTCTTATAATTGACGAAGAGCAGAGATTTGGAGTTGCACATAAAGAGAAGATAAAAGAGTTTAAGAAAAACATAGATGTGTTAACCTTGAGTGCTACACCTATACCAAGAACTCTTCATATGTCTTTAAGTGGAGTGAGAGATATTAGTATAATTGAAACTCCGCCAGAGGAGAGATATCCTATTCAAACTTATGTTGTAGAATTTAATGATCAGCTTATTAGAGATGCAATTATGAGAGAGATGAATAGGGGCGGACAAGTATTTTTCGTCTATAATAGGGTTGAAACTATAAGTGATATGTCAACTTATCTGCAAAAGCTTGTACCAGAAGCTCGTATTGCCATTGGACATGGTCAAATGACAGAGAGAGAGCTGGAGAAGGTTATCTTAGATTTTGTTGATAAAAAATACGATATATTATTAGCTACAACTATAATAGAAACTGGAATAGATATTCAAAATGCAAATACAATGATAATTGCAGATGCAGATAAAATGGGACTTTCACAACTTTACCAGTTAAGAGGAAGGGTTGGAAGAACCAATAGAATAGCATATGCTTACTTCACTTATACAAAGGATAAGATTCTTACTGAGGTTGCAGAGAAGAGACTTAAAGCAATAAAGGACTTTACAGAACTTGGATCTGGATTAAAGATTGCTATGAGAGATTTGGAGATACGTGGAGCGGGAAATATCATGGGTGCAGCACAATGTGGACATATGTCTTCTGTTGGATATGATTTATATTGCAGAATGCTGGAAGAAGCTGTTAAGGTGGTTAAAGGTGAAATTGATAAAGAGCCAATAGACACTACAGTTGACATTAAAATTGATGCGTATATTCCAAGCAGCTTTATAAGTGATGAAACACAAAAAATACAAGTTTACAAAAAGATTGCTTCAATTGAATCCTATGAGTATATGCAGGATGTTATAGAGGAGATTGAAGATAGATATTCAGATATACCGGTAAGTGTTTATAATTTAATGAACATAGCTTATTTGAAAGCTATAGCAAAAGAAATTGGAGTTTTAGAAATTAAGGATACAGGTGTTCAGGTATTGATAACATTTAAGGATAAAAGCTACTTAACTTCCGAAATGGTTAAGTATATCCTTGAGAACTATAGAAAGCAGATAATGTTTAAAATGGGCGATGTACCTGTTTTAGCATATAAGAGTAAGGATATGAATAAAAAAGATATGTTAGATAATCTTATAAATATTATTAAAGAATTATCAACATTAAGTAAATAGTTTTAGTATTCTTTATTTAACCGGATTTTTATGGTAAAATGAAACTGCAATTTTAACTAAATGAAACCGATTGGAGGATTAGAAATTGATAAATTTAAAGAAGGTATTAGCAGGGGTTATGGCATCTGCCATGATGTTTTCAGCAGTGGGCTGTAGCATGGTAGAAAAAACAGAAGAGGGGATAAGAAAAACAGTTGTTGCTAAAGTGTATGGAGAAAAAGTAACACTTGGAGAAATAGACGATAGCTTAGGTGGTTTTTTTGTTAAAGTTAAAGAGCAGTATGGCGAAAACTACAAAGAAAATGCTGAAGTTATGCAATATATAGCACAGCAAAGACTAAGCGTCCTTGATACTGCTGTACAAGATAGAATATTTGCAGCAAAGGCTAAAGAATTAAATATAATGCCTACAGATGAAGAGTTAACTGCAAAGGCTGATGAGAAGCTTACAGAAATGAAAGCTGCTTATGAATCAGAAGAAAAATTCAAAGAGACTCTTACTATGCTAGGAGTTACTGAAGAGGAATTAGTTAAAGATGTTAAGTTATCAACCATATCTGAATTAGTTTATGATGAAGTTACAAAGGATGTAAAACCAACAGAGGAAGATTATAAGAAATACTATGAAGAAAATAAAAATTCTTATACAGAAAAAACTAATAGAGTTAGACCAGCTCATATAGTTGTAAAGGATGAAGCTACAGCTAAAGAAATCATTGAGAAGTTAAATGGTGGTGCTGATTTTGCAGAGCTTGCAGCAGAGTATGGAACTGATGCCACTAAGGATAAGGGTGGAGATTTAGACTGGGTAGAGTATAATAGTACACAAATAGATCAGACTTTCTTATTAGCAGCTAAAGCTTTAGAGAAAGGCGCTTATACACCAAATCCAATTCATACTCAATTCGGATATCATGTAATCAAATGTTTAGATAAAGAAGAATATCCAGTTCAAGCTTATGATGAAGTTAAAGATAAAGTAGAAGCTGCTGTACTTAAAGAGCAAAAGGATGCTTTATGGAAAGAGACTTTTACAAAGTGGCAAGAAGAAGCAGATGTAAAATTATATGAAGAAAAATTAAGCGAATAGACTATAAAGGGAACCAATATTAAATTATTGGTTCCTTTTCTTTTAATGAAAAAATTTCTAGAGTGCATAAAATTTACGTTAAGAAGGATAATAATAGCATTCATAGATTATTTTGATGATTTTTAAAGGAGGTAAAGCAAACTAATGAAAGCAACTGGTATAGTTAGAAGAATAGATGATCTTGGTCGTGTTGTTATACCTAAAGAGATTAGAAGAACATTGAGGATTAGGGAAGGAGATCCATTAGAAATTTTTACAGATAGAGATGGAGGCGTTATTTTAAAAAAATATTCTCCAATTGAAGAGCTAAGTGAGTTTTCTAGAGAATATAGTGAAGCTCTTCATCAGACTATAGGACATATTGTAATGATCTGTGATAAAGATACTATTATATCTGTAAGTGGTGGGTCTAAAAAAGAATATGGAGATAAGAAAATAAGCAATGAAGTAGATAAGATTATGGAAATGCGTAAAGCTGTAAATTTAGATAAAGCAGCACAACCAGTTATTCCTATTTGTGAAGGTGAAGACAGTACAGAATACAAAGCACAAGTGGTTGCGCCTATTATCGCTGAAGGCGACACTGTTGGAGCTGTTATAATCGCTACAAAAGAGGATGTTAAACTTGGAGAAATCGAATTAAAATTAGCTGAAACTGCAGCAGCGTTTCTTGGAAAACAAATGGAACAGTAATTTCGGAATTTTAATTAATTTATTTAGTGAAATTAGTTTAAGTTATTTAAAAAAACAAAAATGCAATAAAAAATCACACAGATTCTGTGTGATTTTTTATTGTGATGATTATTATATACAAAAGGTACTAAAATGTTCCTCTGAAAAATACTTATTATTATACTAAGAGTTTTAAGGAGGAAATATGAAAAAACAATCGTTAATAAAAGGGACCATGATATTAGGATTAGCAACGATTTTTGCAAGATTTTTAGGCTTGTTTTTTAGAATACCAATACAGCAGCTGATTGGGGATGAAGGGATGGGGTATTATCAAATGTCCTATCCGTTATATATGACCTTTGTAGCAATAGCTTCTGGAGTACCAATAGCTATGTCAAAGCTTATTTCTGAATTTAATGCAAAGCAAGATGTACATGCAGTTAGAAGTGTATTAAGTCAAACTTTGAAAATTATGATTCCTCTTGGATTTGTGGCATCATTTTTGATGCTTTATTTTGGTAAGCAGATAATTGATGTATTAAAGTGGGATGTTAGTTCTTATAATTCATTTATGGTTATTTCTCTTGGACCAATATTTGTTTGTATCATGTGTACCTTTAAAGGGTATTTTCAAGGGATGCAAAATATGAATAGTACTGCAGTATCTCAAGTGCTAGAACAGTTTGGAAGAGTTATATTTGGAGTTCTGTTTGCGTATTTGCTTTTACCGAAGGGAATTGCATATGCTGCAGCAGGAGCTGCATTTGGAACCGTTGCAGGTGGAATTGTAGGGAGTATATATTTAATAATAAAATATTTTAAGGTTGAAAAAGGGGTTCCGAAAGTTAAGGGGAAAAAGGAACGCAGAATTACTGGGATGATATTAGATGCAGCATTGCCTATTTCTGTTGGAGCTGCTGTTGGGACTATAATGTCACTTATAGACTCAATAATTGTACCCCAAAGACTATTAACAGCAGGGTTTACTAGTGCTGAAAGTGCGACATTATACGGCCAATTCACCGGAAAGGCCATGACTATTCAGAATGTACCCTTAGCTCTTTCTATGGCTTTGTGTGCTTCGCTAGTACCTATAATATCGGAGGTCTATGCTTTGCATAATAGAAGTGAGCTGGAACGTAGGGTTAATATGGTCTTTAAACTTTCATTTGTAATTGGGATTCCTAGCTTTTTAGGGTTATTCTTTTTAGCTAGGCCGGTAATGGGCTTAGTTTTCATGGGGGATATCGGTGGACATGAAATATTAAAATTATTATCAATTACACTTCCATTAATAATAATTACTCAAACCACTACCTCGGTTTTACAAAGTTGTGGCAAGTACATGACACCTGTATATTATTTAGGGGTCGGGTGTATATTTAAAGTTGTAATAACTTATTTTTTAGTTGCTAACCCACAGTTTAATATATTTGGGGCTATTATAGGAAGTATAGTTGGTTATGCAGTTACGGCAATGTTAAATATAATTGAAGTTAAGAAGCTATTACGTGTAAAAATAAGCCTCAACGAGATTATCATAAAGCCTTTGTTCATATCTTTAATTATGATAATTGCGGTTGTTTTTATTTATAATAATGTCTATAATTATACAATGAGTAACGGAATATCTTGTATATTAGCGGTTTTCGTGGGAGTTATAATCTTTGGCATCTTAGCGATATTATTTAGAGTATTTACGATTGAAGATGTAATGGGTAAACTTAATAGAAATTAATAGAGGAGTAGATTCAAATGATTACAGTGGTTGGTCTGGGACCTGGTTCTAAGAATGCATTAACCATAGGTGTACTAGAGGTATTAAAAAACAATTCAAATATTTACTTTAGAACTGAAAAACACCCAAATGTAGAGTATTTAAAATCATTAGGGGTTCAATTTGAAACATGTGATAAATTTTATGAGAAGTATGATAGCTTTGACGACATATATAAAGCAATAGCAGAAGAATTAATAAAGCTTCATGAGGAAAAAGGGGATTTAGTTTATGCTGTACCAGGGCATCCTTTAGTTGCAGAGAAGTCGGTAACACTGCTTTTAAACCTTTGTGAGGAAAATGGTATTGAAAGTAAATTGATGCCTTCAGTAAGCTTTATAGATGCTGTTATTGAAAGTTTAAAGCTTGACCCAATAGAAGGGGTTAAAATAGTTGATGCTTTTGATATAAAAGATCAGATTATGGATAAGAGAATTGGTATGGTTATAACCCAGGTATATAACAAGTTCATAGCTTCTGAAACAAAGCTGGCTTTGTGTGAGTACTACAAAGATGATACAGATATTATTTTTGTTAGAGCAGCTGGAGTTGAGGGGCTGGAAAGCATAAGAACAATTAAATTATATGATTTAGATAGACAGGAAGATATAGATTACTTAACTTCAATATATATTCCGAAGAAACCTGATGAAACTAAGGATTTTCAAGATTTATTAAGTGTGATGGAAACCCTTAGGGGGGAAGAGGGTTGTATGTGGGACTTAGAGCAGACTCATGAAAGTTTAAAAAGATACTTGATTGAAGAGTGCTATGAGGTTATTGAAGCCATAGATGAGGAAGATGACGAGAAGTTAATTGAAGAGCTTGGAGATGTACTTTTACAAGTTGTATTTCATGCACAGATTGGCAAGGAAGATGGATACTTCAATATTAACGATATAATTCAAGGTATAACCAATAAAATGATATCTAGGCATCCGCACATATTCTCAGATGTAAAGGTCAGAAGCAGCAAAGAGGTTTTAGATAACTGGGAAGATATAAAGAAGAAAGAGAAGAGCATGGAGACTTATACCGATGAGCTTAAGCATGTTCCGAAATGTCTTCCAGGACTTATGAGAGCTGAAAAGGTCCAAAGGAAGGCTGGAAAGGTTGGTTTTGACTGGAATGATGTAGAACCAGCAATGGAAAAGGTTCTTGAAGAACTTCAGGAGATAAAAGATGTATATAAAGGTGGAGAAATGTCAAGAATACAGGAGGAAGTGGGAGATTTAATCTTTGCTACAGTAAATATTGCAAGACTTCTTGACATTGACCCAGAATTTGCAGTAAATTATACTATAGATAAGTTTATAAAACGCTTTCAATTTATAGAAGAATCTGGGATTCAAAAAGGGCTTGATATGAAATCTATGACCCTTGATGAGATGGATGCTTTGTGGGAAGAGGCAAAAAAAAGCTAATTTTCAACAAAAGTATAACTTTTTCAACAAAAAAAGAAGGATTTCAGAAAATTTATAAGAATAATATTGTAAGTAATGTTTCATATAATTATAATTATATGGAGTTATCATTTAAGGAGGTACTATTGTGAACAAATCAGAATTAATCGCAAAAATGGCTGAGAAATCAGGACTAACAAAAAAAGATAATGAGGTAGCTTTAAAGGCATTCATAGAAGCTGTTGAAGAAACTCTTGAAAGTGGAGAAAAAGTTCAGCTAGTTGGATTTGGAACATTTGAAACAAGAGAAAGAGCTGCTAGAGTTGGAAGAAACCCAAGAACTAAGGAAGAAATCCAAATTCCTGCATCTAAAGTTCCAGTATTCAAAGTTGGTAAAGAGTTCAAGGACAGAGTAAATAAATAGTTCTTTTGAAAAAGCCTAGATTTTTCTGGGTTTTTTCTTATATTTAAATAAATAATATTTGTGGTAGTATATCACGTGAAAAGTGAAAAGGGGATGAATTCATGAGATTAGACAAGTACCTTAAGGTTTCAAGAATAATAAAAAGAAGAACAGTTGCAAAAGATGTATGTGAAAATGGGAGAGTTTCTATAAATGGAAAGGTTGCTAAACCTAGTACAACAGTTAAAGAAGATGATATTATAGAAATTCAATTTGCTAACCAACTATTAAAAGCAAAGATAGTTAACATTGCTTCACATGTAACTAAAGAAGAGGCTAAAAAGATGTACGAGATATTAAGTGGTGTTGAGGATAAAGAATAAAATATAGCATAAATTACAAGCGAGTGAATATATCTTTATAGAAAACTAAAATCATAGTTATTTTTAGGAGGATTTTATGGAACAAAATAAAGATATATCAATGGAGAATGGCAAGAGTTCTCTAACTTTAGAAAATAGAAAAAAGATGACTTTAAACGGGGTATCTGAAATAATTAGTTTTAATGAAGATCAAATACTACTCATTACAGTTCTTGGGAATATGGATATTCGTGGTGAAGACTTAAAAATGACAAAGCTTGATGTTCAAAATGGTGATGTTGTGATTACAGGAAGGATATCTTATGTAGTTTATACTACAGATGAAAAGAAACCAAGAAAGCAAAATGGTATTCTATCAAAGGTATTTAGGTAAATAGTATGATATTTGATATGAATAGACAGATAACTTTGTTTATATTTTCTTTAATAAATGGTATGGCTGTTGGAGTATTATATGATTTTTATAGAGTAATCAGGGGGTTTGAAGAGCCGGGAAAAATAATTACTGCAATTCAAGATATGCTTTTTTGGATTTTAACAGGAATATTGATATTTATATTGATGATGTACACCAATTATGCATATATGAGTTTTAATGTATTTCTATATAACGGGTTAGGGCTTCTTTTATATTTTAAGCTTATAAGCAGACGCGCTATATTAGTTTGTGATAGAGTGATTGAGTTTGTAGTTACACTTACAAGGATAGTTTTTAACTGGTTATTTTACCCTTTAAGAATTATTTTTCACAAATTAAGAAAAAAAGCATAAAATAATTATGTTAATACTTGAAGAAAATAAAAATACAAATTACAATATATTTATAAGGTTTGAGTAATACCAATGTAAAGTGAGATTTAGGCAAGCCTAAATGGAAGAAAGGGATATCGATATGAAGAAATTCAACTTGAAAAAGGTAATTCTTTTAGTTGTAGTGTTATACGTGGGATTTATATTTGTAAATCAGCAAATAATAATGTTTAGGCAGCATAGAGATATTCAGAAGTATACAGCGGAATTAAATGACATTGAAGCAAAGTATGAAAAACTTCAAGAAGAATATAAGCTTTCTCAAGATGATGCTTACATTGAGAGGATAGCAAGAGAGAAGCTAGGGTTAATAAAAGAGGGAGAACAAACTGTTTTACCTAGCAAATAATAACATTGTAAGTTACTATATTTTAATTTAAAATTAGATATAGTATAATATATATTTAAATTATTAATTTAAGGAGGGTCTTTTTAATATGACCTTAAAGGCTGGAAGCATTATTGAAGGTAAAGTAGTTAATATCACAAACTTTGGTGCATTTGTTGAAGTGGAGGGTAAAACAGGACTTGTACATATATCAGAAGTATCTGATGTATTTGTAAAGAATGTACGTGATCATTTAAAAGAAGATGACGTTGTTAAAGTTAAAGTTATATCTGTTGATGATAATGGAAAAATGAGTTTATCCATAAAACAAGCTGGAACACCAAAAAAATCTTTTAAACCTGTAGAAATAGATTGGCAGAAGGAAAAAACTAAGACTGCAAACGTATCTAGTTTTGAAGATAGAATGTCTAAGTTTCTAAAGGATAGTGAAGAGAGATTCCAAGATCTTAAAAAGCATCAAGATGGCGGTAAAGGCAGAGGCTATAGTAAAAGAGGATCAAATTAGTTTATACTAAATTTTAAGAGTGCTTTATTGGCACTCTTGCTTTTTATTGCAAGCAATATTTTACATAAAATAACTGATAAAATATTACATATAAAAAAGTGAAAAAATAGTGTTGACATAATAAACATTATACCATATAATAAATATTGTCGCTGAAAGGTGATAGCCAAATGCTTGAGTGGCGGAACTGGCAGACGCACAGGACTTAAAATCCTGCGGTGGTTAAACATCGTACCGGTTCGATTCCGG
>OKWQ01000295.1_pt1 | contig 20350 bp, 22 predicted proteins | sample 1607071 | NCBI WGS metagenome assembly OKWQ01 (sample SAMN07501039, study PRJEB24779) | human gut metagenome
CGAATGACATGCAAAAAGAACCATTATTTTTAATAATGTGTTTTTTTAGAAATCTTAAAAGACTTTGAGATTTTCTTTTAGATTCTTTAGAATTGATTTGCTCAAGAATAGCAAATTCCTCATCAGTAAGATTATATTGTTTTTCATTTACATCTATGTTTTTTTTCAGATAAGTGTTAAATATTTGCATAAAAATACTCCTTTCAACTTTCTTTAGAAAAATGAAAAATCCTAAAGGTACTTAAAATTGAAAGAAGTTCTAAAATTCTTATACTATTTTAAACAAAAAGTCAACATAGTTCTTGACTTTTTTCTTTAGCTTTGATATATTAAGGCTAAAGAAAAGTTTAAAAAGTACAATTTTATGTACTTTAAGGGTGCCCCATTAAGTTGTTTAAGATTTGGAAGGTCTTGTTCAGACAACTTAATGGGGGTTTTCATTTTTCACCCGAACATTTATTAAATTGACATAATAATACCATGTAGGAAAAATTTTTTCAAGTGAGTAAATTTATACAAAATAAATTTACTCACTTTTATTCTATATATAAATTTATATACATCTTTACTTGTGTATATAAATTTATATATAGAAAATACTTAACATTGTATATAAATTTATATATAATATTAGGTGTTTTTATTAATGTATTTGATTAGTATATAAATTTATATATAATTACTTGAAAAACGAAACAGGATTTGATATAATGAGTATATAAATTTATATATAATATTAAAATGAGGTGATTATAATGAAAGTAGGAATTGATTTAGGAAATGGATATGTAAAATTTAAAAATAAAAAATTTGCAAGTAGAGTTAAGGTTGGTAGATTAGCAACTTTTGGTGAAAGAAGATCAGATGTATTTGAAGTTATTTACGATGGAGTATATTATACAGTCGGAGAAGGACAAGTATTTACTACGGATGAAAGATATTTTACAGATGATTATAAGATATGTTTATTAACAGCCATTGCAGAATCAACAAATGAGGATGTAATAGAAGCAGAAATTTGTGTGGGGATGCCTGTTAGTAGTTTCATGTCTAATAAAAGGGGAGAAGTTGAAAAATACTTAAATAACTTAGGTGTTCAAAAAATAATATTAAATGGAGTAGAAAAAATAATAAATATAAAGAAGGCCATTGTATTTGTTGAAGGAGCTTATGTTATTGAATCAAAAGATAAAGAAAATGTAATAACTATAGATATTGGAGCAGGGACTGTTAATATAATTCAATGGGAAAATCAAGTTCCAGTTGAGTTTGATACAAAATATAAATCTTTTTATAATCTTTATTCTAAAATAGCAAAGCACTTAAAAGATACCAACAGGGGAGTTGTTTCACCAGATTATATTGAAGAAAATTTAGGAGCTGAATCTATAATAATAAATCAAACTAATGTTGATATTAAAGATACTCATAAAATAATAGAAAAGCATATAATTGAATTAGCAAGTGAAATTAATGGATATTTTAATGTATCACAAGCAAGTAAAATACAAATACTAGGAGGGGGTGCCTTCCCAACATTTAAATACTGGAAGAACATTTATAAAGATGGTTGTGAGTTAATTGCTGATAGTCAATTTGTAAATTCAAAAATATATGAAAAGGTGATTGCAAATGAGCAGTAAAAAAGAAAAAGATAGAATTTTAAAGAATGTGTCTTTTAATATAAATAATAAAAATGACTTGAAAATTTTAGAATGGTTAGAAGATCAAGACTCATTTAGTCCATATGTTAAAATGTTAATAAAGAAGGATATGGAGGAAAATGGATTAAGTAATATTGTTGATGCTATAAATAATTTAAGTAGAGTTTTAGAAAGTAGTAATTTTACTAAAAATACAATAGATAATTCTGAAGATGATAAAAAGAATGTTGAGAAGAAAGATAATGTAAAAGTTGATGAAGAACAAAGTAATATTATAAAAAACTTTATGAATATGGGGGGCTAGTACCCCCATATTTTATCCTAAAAATTAAAATATAATAAGTTAGAATAAACCTAAAACTCTTTTTTTATTTTTTCTTTTAGTCAATTCATTTAAAGTGGATTTTAGTGTTTCAAGTTCTTCAGATAAATTTTTATAATCTTGTTGTTTTTCTTCTAATTCACGTATTCTATTAAGATTATTAGTTATAACATTATTAAGAATAGCGATTTGATTATCTTTTAAATCAATTTGATTTTTTAAAACCTCTATGGGATTAAATTTTAAATCTTCTTTTTCTTGTGTTTTATTAATAGGAGTATTTTCTTTAGTTTCGATTTTTTCTACATCTTGAGTATTTATAGCTTCATTTTTTTCAATTTCATTAAGTGATCTTTTATTATCAATTTCTTCTTTAAGTAAATTAAATAGTTTATTGCTTATTGCCACTTGACCACCTTTCTTTTGAACTAATGAAGAAAAGCATTTTTTTCTAAGTAAGTTATATACATCACTTCTACTTATATTAAGTTCATTTGCTACGTCTTGAGCAGTTCTCATTGAAAAATCCCCCTAAAAAATAATAAACATTATATTATCTATATCCTTGAAAATAATGGAAAATCCTTTTGCTGAAAATGAACATTTTTTTAAAATTATTGTTATATTTAGGGAATTTAAATATAATTACAATGAAAATATTAGAGAAAGGGGGAAGATAGTATGGAATTTTTATTTATTCTTTTTATGATAATTTATATAATAGCCATTCCTTTAGGACTAGTAACATATATATTTAGTGGACTAGCATTATATAAAGCAGCTAAACTTGAAGGGGATAATAGAAAGTGGTTAGCATGGATACCAGTAATAAATAACTATTTATTATTTAAATTAGGAAATAAAAATCCTAACTATATGTGGTTATCAATAATAAATATGCCAATAATATTTGTATTAAATTTATTATTGAATAATGAGGCAGACTTTAATTTAACATTAAGTACATTATTATTAATAATAATGCTAGGAATAAGTATTTGGATTATTGTGATAACAATACAATCATTTTTATACATATCAACTAAATATGATATAAGTGCAGTTTGGTTTATATTAGGTCTATTTATTCCTGTATTTAGTTTAGTAGCATATATTATTTGGTTTAATAAACTAAGAAAGTTAGAAAAAGAAGAAAATGATAAAGAAATATTTGAGATAGAATAATGATTGTTATATAATAATTATGCTTAATATTCTAATGGGTCATATTCTAACAAATAATAAAAAGAGCAAGTACTATGATATAGTATTTGCTCTTTTTCATTGTTAAAATTATTTACAGTAGATTTAGTTATAAGAAAAATTATATATTTAATTTTTTATATTTTCAATATTTGAAAAGTAAATAATTTATAAAACGCAAATATGTTATATTTAAATATAACATATTTGTGCGATTGAAAAAGAACAGTTTTTAAATAAAGAACTGTTCTTTTTAGGTGTAATAGCGTGTATAGTTTGAAACTAACTAAATAATACATAGTTGATATGGGTTCATCTATTAACCTAAACTTGAAAATTCTAAAACATTATTACAGTAAATTTAACATTTTAGTCTATTCTAACTTATATGTATATAAATTTCAAATACTTTAGAATAATTTATATGTTCCATCATCAGATTTATAATAGATTTGAGCATAGTTAAGTTCATTGAGTCCTTTAAAAAGAGTAAATTCATCAAATACATCCAGGACTACATCAGGAATATCATAGTCTTTTTCATAATCTGGATCATCTTCATCAACAGCATAATTATCTCTAATTAGTTTTCCGTTATTTTGTACTTCAACATTTAGACCCTTCATTATACTATACATACTTAAAGCGCTTGCAAAATCAATTCTAAATAAAAGCTGCATATTTCTATCATCAGTTTCTATATAATCTCTTATTAGTCTTGAAGTAATATCCTGTTCATTATCTGCCTCGAATACTAGGTTCTCAAAAACTAATACATATTTTCTATTTGCATTATCTATACTATCAATTTTTTGTATCCACTCTTTTTTTAGTCTAGGAGCTTCTCTTTCTAAATCATCTCTTGTTTTAACTAAATTCATACTTAATACACCTCTCAATATTTTTACTCACATTATAACTCGAAAATAAAATTTTAAAAGATATTTTTATATAATTAATTTCTATTTTTCTTTATTTTCATATTTTTTTATTAAATTATAAAAAGAATTTTTCTTTAAATTCATTAGTTCCATAGCCTTTACACCAGTGATTTCTTTAGCTTTCCATTTATCATATACTTCTTTAAAATTACCTGGATATTCTACTCTTGGCCTACCTAAATGTTTTCCATTAGCCTTTGCATTAGCAATACCTTCGGCTTGTCTTTGCTTAATCTTTACTCTTTCTTTTTCAGCCATATAGCTTAATAATTCAAATACAATATTGGATATTAAAGTTTTTTCTAAATTACTTTTACCCTCAGTATTTAGTATAGGTGTATCAATAACAACTATATTTATTTCTTTTGATTGCAGGTCATTCCATTCTTCTTTAATTTGTGCCATATTTCTACCTAGTCTATCTAGCTCTTTTATAACTAAAACATCACCACTTCTTAATAGCTGCTCCTTAAGTGTTTTATATCCTTCTCTATTAAAGTCTTTTCCACTTTGCTTATCAGTTATTATGTCTCTTTCATTTACACCATAATTCTTTAAGGCTTCTATTTGTCTATCTAAATTTTGTTCTTTAGAGCTTACCCTTGCATAGCCATAGAGTTTACTACTTTCTATATTAATTACCCGTAAATCTTTGTCCTTACCTGTTTCAATATAACTTTCCATAAGTAATTTACTGCTAAAGGTTTGAGTAAATTTTTTATCTGAGTCACCATATACATAAGTTAACTTATAACGCATTTTTATCACTCCATATTTAAATTATTACTTTAAGTATAGAAAAAACGTTTATTAAAATCAATAGAGTTTAATAAACGTTTAAAAACAAATTTATATATATTTAAAAATGAAAAATAAATAAATTAAATAAAGTTTATAAAGATGCACTTTTTAAAACTATATAATCACTTTAAGTATATTAGAGTTTTAGTTTTCAAAATACCATTTAAGCATGATTCCATACCAGTTTAGCAAACTGTATTGTATTTGATATCATTATTTGATTTACTATAAGAAAAGGGGGGATTTCTTATGAAAGTTTGCACTAGATGTGGTGAAATTAATAATGATACAAATTTAATATGCATTAATTGTAATGCATCTAATAAGTTTTTTATTGATTATGATGAAGCTACTTTAATAAGTGAAAAAAATATAGCTAAAAAAAGTAAAATGAAAAGAAATATTTTTTTAAATCTTTCTATAATCAGTATTTTATTTATAGGATTATTATTATTTTTAAATTTTATAAATCAAACGTTTTCATTTGATTTAATTTTTAGAATAGTATTATTAGTTGCTATTGGAATAGTATTGATAAAGTTTACAGGAAAGATTTTCCTTTTAACACATATATTTTCATTAAAAGATTTAGATGAAGATCAAATGTCAGATATGTATGATAGTTACATAAAATTGATAGGTTTTATTTTAATATTTTGGGCAATAGTTAATATGATAAAACCTTTAATAAAGTAAAAAAGAGAATCATTTAAGATTCTCTTTTTTACTTTATTAATAATTTCTAACAGAAACTACTGGTACATATGTTGTTCCATATCCATTTGGATTTCCATACGTTTTAACAGTTCGTGCTTCTATTTGGATAGTATAGTTAGGATCTACTACAAATCGTTTATTTACTGACTGAACTCCAGGAGCTGCATTTTTAGGTGTTGACCAAAACTCCATTTGGTAATTTGAACCACTAAACTTATGCAAAGCTATACTAGCCTTTACAGGTGCTGACGAAGGTGTAGCTTTCAAATTGTACCAGTTAACAGTAAGAGCTCTTTGACCATTACTATATGTAGCAACTTTATAATCTACTTCAGCAAAGTACCCATTATTTCCATCTACTTTAAGTCTGTAGCTATTGATTTGTCTTCCATTCTCTTCAACTGAGTTATATAATTTTAATTGATGAATAGCACCATCTTTATCAATCATTGTTATTCCTACTTGTAAATCTACAAATTGTGTATCTTCAACTTGTGAGTTTTTTAAATTATCTTGCATTCTAATTTCACTAGTAGTGTTTAAAGTAGCAGCTAAAATTCTATTAGAAGTATTGAATAGAGCTCCCGCTAATATGAAAGATTTAGATAAAATTATTACTTTAGATAAAAAATTTTTTTCATAAAAAGTTCTCTCATTTCATATAATTTTTATTGTAATTAAATTATAAACACTGATGTAAATATTTTCTATATTCGGTGATAAACTGGTCATTTTTTACGTATAACTGGAAAAATAAATACATTTAATAATTTTAAATTATTAAATGTATTTATTTTAACTTGTTTTTTAGAAGATTTTAGTTTTTATTCGTAAACTAATTCGCACTTATGGATTAGTTAAAATTTTTCTAAGTTTAGTATTTCTTCTCTCTTTAATCCCGTTGATGAAATTATAATATTTATATCTACATTGGAACTTAAAAGCTTTTTTGCCACTTCTAATTTCTCTTCTAACTTGCCTTCAATTTTTCCTTTAGCTTCAGCATTTTCTAAAGCAGATATTCTATCATATATAGCCTTTTCTCTCATGTTATATTGTTCTCTTTCCTTACTATCCATACTAAGTCTATATAACTCTGACTTTGCCAGTTTAATTTCTTCATTATTTAATTCTAATTGCCTTACAGTATTACTTTCTGGTTCAACTAAGAACTCTAACCATTTTTCTAGAGCATCCATTTTTTCAACATTTTCAACATATTCTTTATTACCTATTTCATTAAACTTAGGTAACTCAATGAAATGTATTTCTTGAAGAGCTGTCAGCTCTTCATTTGAAGTTAATTCTTTTAGCCTATATGCATTATGATATTTATCATTTTTTAAGTATTTAAAATTTAAGATATTTATACAGACAGTTCTTTCTAACTTACTGTAGTTATCTCTATTTTGTATTTGCTCTGAAAACATCTTACTCCAATAATATAAGGTCCTCTGTATCATGTTGTATTCATTCTTTACCTGAATTTCAATGTTTATATGTTCCTTATTGCTAGTTGTAGCCTTTACATCTAGTCTACTAAATTTATCTTCTATAAAATCTTTATCTATATCGTTATTTTTGATTTCTACATCTTTTATGGGAGTTATTGGTTTTATTACTGCATTTAAAAAGTTAATTAATATAGGTTTATTTTTCTCAGTACCAAATATCTTTTTAAACACAAAATCTATTTGTGGGTTTAATAATGTTCTATATACCATTTTTATCACTCCTTATTGAATTAAGTATAGTATCTACATATATGATACTATAATTACATTAAATTTTAACTATTCAAATATTTATCTTTTAATGTTGGTTTTTCTATTATATTATCATTTCCAAAAGAATTATTTAACAAATAAATAACTAATTTTACTAACATTATACTTCTATTAATAAAAATTATGATAAACAAACCGACTATATATAACAATATACCTCTCAAAAATAATATCTTCAAATCACAGTTACTATAAATGATTGACAATAAAATAATTGATAAAATACCAGTTAGTATTGCAATTTTTATAGAATCAATTACATGATTAGTTTGCCCAAATTTTTTTTATTAATTTAAGTATACGTTTATCACAAATAGAGATAAGCAACATCGAAACAGTTATTATAGTTCCAACCAAAATTGATAAAATAGTTATTAAAACAGTAAGTATAGATTGAAAGTTTATAATTGTAGTATCATATTTTAAAATGCTTAATAATGTATCAATCAAAAACAAAATTACATTATATATTAAAAAATCTTTTAAATATATTTTTTCATGGTATTTATCTTCTCATAATCACAAAAATTTTATACTATAAATACATCTTATATTAATGGCAAGAATTCTATATTGGAACAAAAAGGAAATCAACAGAAACCTATGCTTTTATCTAATCATAATCTTCGAATTTAAATCCTAAACCTATGTATATAGGTTTAAGTATGTCTTTAGTCATAGGCCATTTCTGTTTTACTGATTCTCTTTTTTGAAAAACTAAATAATATAATAATATTATAACAGGCTGCCTAAATAATAAATTGTTTTTAGATTTTCTTTTAATTTGCTTCTCTAAGAGAACTCTTTTTGTGATAATAAAATTCTTTAATTCATCAATATCTATTTTTTCAATTTCATCTTTATAAGCATCTAATATAATAATATTAATATTTTTTTGAAAATCTGATTTAAACATTTTTTTATATTTATTTTGTAACATTGGAAGAATTGTACTAATGATGTCATTTTCATTATTCATTTTTTCAATTACATCCTCAAATATTATATCTATTGTTTCAATCATAGCTATACTTCTAGCAATTAATCTATGAATTTGTGGTTTATATACAGTATCATGAGTTAATTCACTATATGTATTTTGTAATAAAGTTCTAATTTGAATCTTACATGGAGTATCTAAAGTTTAATAATGTTCTATATACCATATTTTTCATTCCTTATTTAGAATTAAGTATAGTATCTACATATGTAGATACTATACTTACATTAGTTTTTAATTAAAAATTTAAATTATATATCATAGATTGTACAATACTCATTTTCATTTATATATTCCAAAGCTTCATTAAGAAGTTTATTTAAATCTTCAGAACTTGATTCCCATATACAATCTACTCCATCGTTTGCAGTAAATTCTAAATGAAATAATTGTAGGCACCAAGATTTATCTACTGTATATAAATTTATTTGATGATATTTTTTAATAAGTAATAGTTTTTCTTCTAAATTTAATTCTTCAAGATTTTTAAAAATTATATTTTCCATACTTATTCTCATCTCATAATTACAAAAATTTTATACTATAAATATTATGCCATATTCACTACTTATTTCAGAAATTATCATTCTAGACTTATATAAATCTGATATCATTTCCTTGTAATCTTCTGTGTATTTTTTTCCCATACTCATAGTAGAAACACTTCCTTTCTCTAACTAAATATTATTTTAATTAGTTCGGTAAAACGTGTCCACTATTTTATACTAACATCAAGTATTTAATATGAAAAATAAAGAAAATTTTAAATTTCATATACATTATGTTGATAAAAATCTAATTTTTAATAATAAATCTTGTATAGTTGGATTCAAATTAAATGGATTTGAGTATAGTTTATTAAATAACAATAAAAAACTTAGGATATTAGATAATTTAACCTAATTTACAAAAATACCTAGTTAAGCTCAAATTTTATGAATTCCTAAAACTATTTCTGCAGAAAATTTATTGGTCCTATAATAAATAAAATCTAAGATAATAATCAATTAAAAGAAGTATCAATAATATTTGCTAGAGAAATTATTAATATTATAAACAAAAGTGAAGAAGATATATATTTATAATCTTACTAAAGAGTAATATGAGTTTATTACAAGTGATGAATCAATGAGTATTAAGCATATATATTTATTTTCCTTTTAAAAGTCGACGACAGCGATTTTATTTCTAAAGATAATTTGGAAATACTAGCGTATATATTTAAAAATCCTAAAAGGATGTAAACTAATATTAGGGGGGATATGATGGAAGTATAACTGAAATTTTTAAAAAGAAATCAAATGAGTTCTTAGAAGTTAAATATATCAATATAGAATGTTTTAAGATATTATTCCTGATAATTCAAATTACAATAAAGAATTCATTCATCTTCTTCCTATGCAAACTTTAGTTGGTATAGTATTAGGAGACAATGACCAACTTTGAGATAAGATTGTTTTTATATTTTAGATACCTTAAATGTAAACAAGAAGGTATATTTTTATATGGAAAGAGCTAAATGTGAAAATGAATCAACTTCAAGGACTATTTAAAGGAACTTAGGATACTGAAAGCAATTTAATGTTAATTTTATTGTACTTATACATGCTATATATGGTAGTTCAGGAGTAATTATAGGTTAAAAGGGGGAATATTGTAATTTGCCTAAAATATTAAATTTTTAGAGCTGTACAATAACCTATAAAATTAATAATTGTATATTATTTATTAATTTTATATATTATAAATAAATTTTTATAAATTACTTTGAACTTTTTATTTGAATAATTTATTTCTATTTGAAATTACTATATAATCAAATCTGTAATTCACAAAATTTTTTACATATATAAAAATAAATATGTCCCCTTAAATATTTATTTTAAAAGCTACGTTATATATACTTTTTAAATTATATATAAATCTTAATCATAATAAAACTTATAATAAAGGAGCAATAATTATTGCTCCTTTATTATTAATATCTAAAGTACTCAATAATAATGTTTAACATCACTTTTTTAGAGTAATTGATGTTACTCCAAAAGAAAATCTTATTCATTTAATATATAAATCAACTAATTTATTCGGTTCAATATTTTCACATTCTATAAACGGAATGTTATATTGTATAATATACTTTTTAATTTTTTTTTAAAATAATGAATAAGTTGAGAATAACTATTTAATCTATTGTATAAGAAGTAAAGCAATTATTGTTCTTTACATAAAGTTTTATTTTAAATTTTTTTCATAATAATTTTTTAAATAAATTTTCTGTTTTATTATCAGTTATTTTAAAATTATCCATCTAAAAAAAGTATTTACTACTTTTCAATTTAAACTTTCTATATTTGAATCTTTAAAAGAAAGCTTGATCTTTATAAAAATAATAATTATTATTAGAAGAACTATTATTGCATTATAATAGTTGTTACTATCTTTTTTCATTTTTAGATAGTATGACACATTAACCTATATTTTAAAGTCAGTATAATTTTATACTTTTTTAATATTTATTATAAAAATAATTTAATAATTATTAAGAACTAAATTATAATAAGAAATATTTTATATTATGTAATAATTAGATGCTACAATATTTAATATTGCTATTATATAATTGAATTATATATTATGAAAAATTTTATTATTATATATAAATATATATTTTTGTTAAATATTAAACAAGTATAATATTTTTAAACTTTTTATAATATTTATTTTAATTAAAGGAGATTTGCTATAAATGGAATGGGAAGAAGAATTAGTGTTAAGAAATAGATTATTGAAATTTGATAAAAATTTTATCTCTAAATTAATGGTTGATATAGCTAATAAATTAAAAAAATATTCAAAGAAATATAAAGTGAATTTAAGTGTGTACTGTGTGCCTGGAGATTATATAAACATATTAGGTAAATTTAATATAAATTTAAGATTTATATTAGAAGATAACTTATTAACAATTAAGTTAAATAATGAAGATAATATATTTATTAAAATTTATATAAAAGAATATTATTATTATATAGAATATAATAATTTACCTTTTGAAGATAAAAGTTATAATAAAAAAGTATATTTCTTAGATAAAGAAGTATTTTCTATAATTTTAAAAGACATATTAATATTAAATAAAAAATTTTAAAATATGAGATTGTAGACTATTAAAAATATATTGAAAATTAGTAATTGTTTGGTGCTAGTATAAAATGGTGGACACGTTTTACCGAACTAATTAAAATAATATTTAGTTAGAGAAAGGAAGTGTTTCTACTATGAGTAGGGGAAAAAATACACAGAAGATTATAAGGAAATGATATCAGATTTATATAAGTCTGGAATGACAATTTCTGAAATAAGTAGTGAATATGGCATAGCAAAATCAACTATAAATGACTGGGTTAAAGCTAACAAAGAAATAATAATATCAGAAGATGAAATTATAACCTTGAAGGAAATATCAAAATTAAAGAAAGAAATAGCTAGAATCAAATAGGAAAATGAAATACTAAAAAAAGCTATGGCCATATTTGCGAAAGAAGACTAGATAAAATCATCTAAGCTATAGAATGTAATAAGAAAGTATATGGTGTGAAAAAGATGTGCTCTGTTTTAGGCGTTCCACGTAGAACATATTATAGTAAGATAAATCCTAAGAAATCAAATAGAGAAATTGAGAATGAGAAGATTAAAAAAAGCTATATTAAAGCATTATAGAGAAAGTAAGTGTAGATACGGAGTTCCAAAAATCAAGATAATGCTTTCAAAAAATGGATTTAATATATCTATAAAGAAAACTCAAATATTAATGAGAGAACTAGGAATAAAATCTATAATATTAAAAAAATACAGACCAACATCTATAAAAAAGCCAAAAGAAGGTCTAGAAAACGTTTTGAAACGTGATTTTATAGCAACTATTATAAATGAGAAATGGGTAGGAGATATAACTTACATAAAAACTCAAAAAGATGGTTGGTTTTATTTAGCTTCTGTACTGGATTTATACTCTAAAAAAATAGCAAAATAATATTTTATAGTGATTTAGGTTCATAATATACAAGTAATGATATGAAAGATCTATGCAATAAATTTAATATAACACAATCTTTTAGTGAAAAAGGCTGTCCTTATGATAATGCTTGTATAGAGTCATTTCATGCTGTTTTAAAGAAAGAAGAAATTTATAGAAATATATATAAGAATTATGAAGATGCTAAAAAGGCAATCTTTGAGTATATAGAAGGTTTTTATAATAGTAAAAGACCACATTCAGCTCTTGGTTATAAAACTCCTAATGAGATAGAATTTAAAGCTTTGAATGTAGCTTAAATAAGTTCGAATTTTTATGTCCAAGATATTGACTCAAATCCATTAGAATAAAAAAATTACTACTATTTATTTTTTAATAAATTTATATTATTATATTAACAAGCATTACAATAAATGTATTAAAAGTTTTATAAAAATACTCAAAGAAGTCTACTGAAATTTTCAAGTAGATTTCTTTTTTATACTATCTTTAAAATGAAAAATTTTAACGAATCAAAAAGATAAGAAAACGCTACGTGTTTAGTATGAATTACTTGTTAATAGTAAATAAAAAATTTAAAATCTATTAATCTATACTATGATACAATTAATTATAGTAACTAGTATTACTATAGTTACAAAGTACATATTCATAAGATTAAGAAGCACAAAAAAGATCAACTTTAAATAAAGTTGATCTTTTTTTGTTTATGATATTAGAAATTTTAAAAGTCTTATATTTTAGAATATGAACTGTTAATTTAATTATAAGACAACACTTATTTTACACTGTATTTTTGAAACTTTCTATATTTTAAATAGTTTGTTAAATAAACATTTTTCATCTTTTAATTATATATTCATAAGGGTATAATAAAAGAGTCTTTTACTTTATATTTATGGATATATCATAAGTTTTAGTTTTAATGCAAAAAAGAGCCTTTTATAAGGCACTTTTTTGATATTTTAAATTAAATTCAATATTCCATATACTATCAATGGTATTTTTATATATTATATTGTGTTATTCATTAAGAATATAAATATTTTAACTTTATTTTTCTAAAAAAATGTTTTATTATAGTAATAAGGAAATAACTAATTTCTTTAAATATTCATATTGTATTTTTTAATAAAAAGGGAGTTACTTATGTTAAGTAGCTCTCTTTATTTATATTTTATAAAAAATAATAGATAATATAATATGCTAGAATATAAATAAAATAATAATCATATGAGGAATGATTTAAATAAAAAGAGTAGAAAATTTTTTCTACTCTTTTATGAATAAGTATTAAAGAAAAAGTATATATTTTAAAAGTTAAATATAACTTTAAAGTAATATATAACGTAGATAAAATAAATACTTAAGGGGTTGTATTTATATATATAAAAGCTTTATAAAATAATACAGATTTAATTTTATAATAATTCAAAATTAAAATAAATATTTTTAATAAAATTTTAAAATTAAACAATGACTTTTTTGATAACAAATTATTAATGTTTGTTATTACTTTTAGTATTTATATAATTTTATAAATAAAATATATTTAATATTTTATTAAATATAAATGTGTTAATTGAAAATATTATCATAGAATGTTAGTATTTTATTGAATTTTATCTAGCATATTACTTTTAAAAACAAACTAACATATAAAAAAATATCTTATAGTAATTTATAAATTACTATAAGATAGAAAATTAAATTTAAAATACATACAAAAACATAGGTTTTTATAACTTATAGAAAGGATATTATTTTATGTCAAATATTATTCCAAATAATAAAGATATAAATGAACTGGTTGAAGATAATATTAGATTTATACTAAATACAATCTCTAACTTGACTGGAAGATATGTACCTATTGAAAATGATGAAGAATTTAGTTTGGGAATATTAGCTTTTATTGAAGCTGTAGAAAAATATAATTCTCAAAAAGGTAACTTTCATTCATTTGCGAAATTAGTAATAGAGAGTAGAATAAAGAATTATTTAAATAAGGAAAAGAAATATAGGGAAATGATTTCTGTTGATTATTTAAATGATTTAGGAGTAGATATCACTAATATAGTACATAATCCCATAGAAAATAAAGATGAACTTATTAAAGAAATACATAAATTTAAAAAAGAAATATTGTTATTTTAAATTAAACTTGATGATTTAATAAATAATTCTCCTAAGCATAGAGATACAAGAACATTTTCTATTAATCTTTCAGAGCAAGTTAGCCATGATTCAGAAGTAACTACATTTATGTATGAAAAGAGAAGATTGCCTGTAAAAAAAATTTCCTTAAAATATGTAGTTACAGAAAGAATTTTAAAGAGAAATAAATTATTTATAATATCAGTTATAGTAATTTTCTTTAAAAAATATAGGAATATAATACTCTGGATAAAAAATAAGGGGGAATAACTTTGTATTATAAAGGAGTAATTATTGATATACATGATAAGTATATAATAGTTATGGATGAAAGTGGAGGATTGCTAAAAATAAGGAGAAAAGAAAATGCAAATATTGGACAAGCAATTCTATTTACAGATGATGATATTATAGTGGATAAAAAAGTAAATAAAATTATGAAAATCTGGACTGTTCCGATAGTTACTGCAGCGTTAATATTTATTAGTATTATTTCTGGAATTATAAATGTCAATAATAAAAATACACCATATGCCTTATTAACATTTGATATTAATCCAAGTTTTTCAATTGAGGTTAATAAAGATAATACTGTAATTAATGCAGTGGCATTAAATGATGATGCGAAGAGTTTAGATATTGATAAAATAAAAAATAAATCTTTAGATGATGCACTTAAATTAATTAAAACAAGTTTAAAAGAGAATAAGAAGTTTGAAGATAAAAACTCACTTATAGTTGGATTTTCATTTTTAGAAGAAAATAAAAATATTGAATTTGAGGATAATGTTAAAGCAGTAATAAATGAAAATTTCAATGATTTTAAAATTGTTTATATTCAAGGAGACAAAGGAGATCATGAGGAGGCTAAGAAAGTTGGTATTAGTTTGGGGAAATATTCTATTAATAAAAGGTTAAATAATAGATTTTCAGAGGAACAGATGAAAAATATTACTATAGATGAACTTAGTGATAGATTGAACGAAGAGAATATAAATTTAAGATATGATGAAGAAGATTATGATGTAAATGATGAAAAAGATCATGATAATAAGATAGATTCTGACAATGAAATAGAGCAAGATGATGAAGTAGACGATGATGATAAAACAGAGGATAAAGAAAATGATAAAGATGATCATGATAATAAGGAAAAAGAACAGGATAAGAATAGTAAAAGTGTAAATAGTTATTTAAATGATGATGATACTTATGAAGATGATAATAAGTATGAAAATTATAAATATGAAAATGATAATGATGAAGATGAAAATAAACAAGAAAATAAACAAGAAAGTAGTGATGATAAAGACTCAAGTGATAATTTAAATGATTCAGATGATGATTAGGTAAAAATTAAAAAATTAAAATAGGCAGTATCAAAATAGTAAAATAAAAAATTATTTTGATATATGCCTTTTTTTATTAAAAAGGTACACAAAATAAAAAATACTTTTGTATTAATTAATGAGAAAGGAGGGGGAAGATGTTATCAGTATCCAGAAAAGAAGTAAAATTTTTAGTTTCAAGTACAGATAGAGTTTATTTATTAAATTCTTTAAGTCAAATATTGGTTCCAGATAAGTACGGAGATTATAATGGTTATAAAACAAGAAGTATATATTTTGATAGTATAGACAATGAAGATTTTAGAGAAAAGCAAATAAAAACTGAAAAGAGAAAGCGTATAAGAGTAAGAATTTATAATGAAGAAGACAAATTTGCTAAATTTGAAATTAAACGAAAGCATTTTGAAAGAGAATTAAAGGAAAGTATAACTATCACTAAAGAAGATGCAATTAGGTTAATAAATAGAGAATATTCTGTTTTATTGAACTATAAAGATAATCCTTTATATGAATACGCGTTTAATTTAATGAAAAGTAAATTATATAGACCAGTTTCTATGGTTGAATATGACAGAAGAGCTTTTACACATGAATTTTTCAATACCAGGGTTACATTAGATAATAATCTAAGATTTACTAACTTCAACTATGATCTATTTAATAAAAACATAAATTTCCAAAAAGGATTACCAGGAGATAAAAGTATCTTAGAAGTTAAATATGATAGATTTTTATTCCAACAATTACAAGAAGTTTTATCTAAATGTAATTTCGTTGGGAAACCACCAAGCAAATTTGGTACTTCAAGACAATTATTAAATACATATTATTATTAATCAATACAAATGATTTTAGGAGGAACATAACTATGAGTCAAATTTTAAGTGGAAATTTTAATATAAATGATTTAACTTCATTAATTGAACATGCAAAAAGCCCAAATATGATTTTAAAAACTATTTTTGTATCTTTAATCTTTTCAGCAATTATTTATTTTACATACAAAGCATCATACGATACTTTAAATTATAATAAGAAGTTTAATACAACTCTTATTATGATAACATTTATTACAACTGTACTTATGGATTTAGTACAAATAAATTTAGCAGTATCATTAGGGATGTTAGGATCATTATCTTTAGTAAGATTTAGAACAAATGTAAAAGATACAAGAGATATAGGGTTTATATTCTGGAGCATATTTGCTGGACTAGCATCAGCTACAGGAGCAATTTTCTTATGTGGAGTAAGTTCAATAATACTATCTATTTTAATGATTATTACAAGTAAGCTTAAATTAAAGGATAATAAATTATTACTTGTAATAAGAGGACAAAATGTAAACTTAAATAATATTGAAGAAATATTCTTAAAAGAGAAAATTAAAACTAATATTAAAGCTAAAAATATATTAAGTGATTCTTTTGAATTAGTTTACGAAATAAACACATCAAAATCAAAAGAAAATTTATTAATAGATAATCTTATAAATTTCAAAGGAATAGATAGTGTAAATCTATTAGTTCCAAATACTGAAGTTGCTTAAAATATACAAACTAAATAATATTTACAAATAAATTTAAAGTTCAATAAAAATAAAACTTAATTTAAATATACAAGGAGGAATTTATAATGAATAGAATATCAAAAGGATTAATAATGGGAACATTAGGAGTGTTTATTTCTGGGGGCACTTTAACATTTGCTGTTAACAAAAATAATCAAATTAACTATTCGAATATTAATACTCAAAATTTAATAACCCCTGAAAAGGCTAAAGAAATCATGTTAAATAAAGTTCCTAATGGTACATTTATTGAATTTTCATTTGATGATACTGATAATTCTAATGAAATTCCAACATTTGATGGAAAACTTATAAAAGATAATATTGAATATGATATTGAAGTTAATGCAAAGGATGGAAGTATTTTTAAATTGGAAAAGGAAGCTTTATTAATTAATAATAATACAGTTTCAAATAACACTTCTCAAAAAGCACCTAATAAAGTTCAGAATACTAACAGTACTAATAATACTAATAATAATAATACTCAAAACAATGTTAATAATTCACCTCAACAAACTACAAGTACTAAACCACAACAAAAATTCATAGGTGAAGAAAAAGCTAAAAATATAATGTTGAGTAAGGTTCCTAATTCTAAAATAACTAAATTTTACTTAGATAATGATAATACTCCAGAATACGAAGGAACTTTAATAAATGGAAACAACAAGTATGAAATTACTATAAATGCTATAACAGGAGCTATATTGGAGTTTGAGGAAGAAATTATTAAAACATCTCAAACTACTACTTCAAATAATTCCACAGTACAATCTAACAATTATCACTATGATGATATTTATGAAGATGATTACGATGATAGTGGCAATGATAATGATTAAGTTACAAATATTAATTAGTTGTAACTTTTACATACTAAACCAATATTAAATCAATTTTTACGTATTTATATTTGTTGATATATAATAAATGTAAATTCAAAGAAGTTGTTGCTATTTTGAATTAAATGTTAAAAAAGAGAGATAAGCCTATCTATAAATTAAAAAAATATTATAATTTAAGTACCTTTTTTAATAGTTAATAAGTTTCTATTTTAAATTTATTGTTGTAAGAAGTATCTTAAATTTAAAATGCTTCTAAAAGTGTTGACAAAGTCAACACTTTTTTCTCTTTTATTTGGGTTATAGTAACATATAGTTTATAATAGATTAGATTTATTAATAGTATAATTTAAAATTAGTATTTAATAAATATTTGTTAAATACTAATAACTAATATGATATGTTAGAATGTATTAAAAAATACATATATATGTATTTTATGTATTTTTTATTTTATAAAAATAACTTGTTAATAAAATAAATTTATTATTAAATTTATTTTATATTTTTTTTGAAATAAAATTTTTTTATTTAATAGATATATAATGTTAATTAATTAAATTTTTATTTTGGAGGAATAATATGTTAAGTATCTGTTTGTGTGATAATGATAAAAATATATTAAATTACTATTCAAAAAAAACAACTGATTTATTAAACAATAATTATTTGGCATTTAAAATAAAAACTTTTACTTCTAGTGAAAGTTTAATTTTAGAATTAGAAGATTCCCCTAATAAATTTGATATTATAATTATAGAGATAATAATGGAAGGAATTGATGGGATTGAAACATCAAGAATATTGAGAAATTATGGATATGAAGGAATAATAATTTTTTTAACTTCAAGTAAGGAATTTGCATTTGATTCTTTTAAGGTTGAACCATTTAATTATATATTAAAAAATGATAAAAATAATAAATTTAATAATATAGTTTTAAAAGCAGCTATGAGTATACCTAAAAAAACAAGAAAAAATATTATTAATATATCTAAACCCGAAAATAAAATTTTTGATTTAGATACTATTATTTATATGGAAGCCTTAAACAAAAAAGTTCTGTTTCATAAATTATCTGGAGAAATAGAAGAAGTGAATTGTAGTTTTAAAGATATATATGAAAAATTCGAGATGTATAATTTTTTTCGTTGTCATAAATCATATATAGTTAATAGTGAATATGTTGAAAGTTTTAACAAAATGGAATGTAGGTTATATAATGATATAATTATACCATTAGGTAGAAAGTATTCAAAAAATTTTAGGAATGCTGTTTTACAAAAAGAATTTAATAATTAACAGGATAAATAACAAAGGAGCAATTAATTATCATTGCTCCTTTGTTATAAGTTTTATTATACATAAGAATAAAATCAATTTTATATTTATTATATACTAATTTTAATTAAATCTAAATAAAAAAGAGTAGAAAAATTCTACTCTTTTTAGTAATAACATTTTAAATAAGTATTAAAGAAAAAGTTAGATTACTTTTAAATTAATCTAATAAGTAATTAAATTATACATAACTTAGCATATAAATAAATGCGTAATTTAAAACAAATATCTAAGGGGATATATTTATTTTTATATATGCAAAAAATGTAAATTACATAGATTTAATTATATAATAATTTCAAATAAAAACAAATCATTTTAATAAAAAGTTCAAAGTAATTTATAAAAATTACTTTATAATACATATATTCTATTAATAATAACTATTCATCTATATTGTAATGTTATTATACAGTTCTAAAAAGTCTACTTTTACGGAAAGTGATAAAAATATCGAAAATCAATCCTAAAAACACAACAAATTTAAATGGACATCTCCGTAAATATGATATAATATTTACGGAGATATTTTGTTATAAATTAGGAGAAATGTATGAATAGATGGTTTTATTATGTAAGAGTTTCAAGTAAAAGTCAGAAATTGGATAGACAAG